>Ga0210026_1000104_pt1 | contig 104056 bp, 100 predicted proteins | sample CryGeymeta201509_FD_183977 | JGI IMG/M metagenome (GOLD analysis project Ga0210026, IMG submission 183977) | Groundwater microbial communities from Crystal Geyser aquifers in Utah, USA - Crystal Geyser metaG 2015-09 (SPAdes) (version 2) | ecosystem: Environmental > Aquatic > Deep subsurface >...
CTGCAAAATCCCCAAGATCTGTTCTTCGGTTAAACGTGATTTGCGCATCGTCTGTTCTCCTTGTTCTGACGAACGTTACAAGAACAAACTCTCCTTTTGAATGGCCCGGTTTTTGGGGGGCAGGTCACAATGGCGTGGTTACCGTGAAATGCGTGCCCGAGATTAAGTGAAATCACAGATCAACTTACGCAAGATGCGCAACCCCGTTACTGACCACCTTTACTCAAGGCAAGACGAACCAGCAGATCAGGATCGCCAAAGCCACCAGATTTCGAAATGACCGTGACGCCGTGCCAAGCGCCGCCACGGATGAAGCTGATAGGAAGCCCAGGTGCGATGCGCCCAACGGTGTGTAGCTGATCGACTGCAGCCAGCCTTGTCAGCCGCGCGAGAGTCGCCCCCCCGGTCACGAAAACACAGACCGGCATAGGCCCCCCCAACAGCCCTGCGATGGCATTGTTGAGAGCTGCCGCCGCCCCCTCCCCGCCAACCACATCCCGCGCAGGGTCAACCACATGCGCCCAAGCGCAACGCGCTTCCAAGCGTTCTGTTTGATGCTTTGTTACTGCATGCCGAGTGCCAATGAGAAACAGGTCGGGGATTGGTGCTGGGATAAATGGCGCCCTGCTTGCCAGCGCCTCCGCCACCCCACCACTGCCAACCCAGAGCACTGAAGCGCAAGATGCCAATGATTGGGCCACCCGATCAAGGTGTTCAGGCGTCATGGCATCAGCCACGAGTATCCGCGCCTCGGGCGGTGCTTCGTCGGTACGCCAAGGTACAGAGTTAAGGCCCGCACGCTGAAGCGACGTTGCAATCGGCTCTCCGACGTCAAGCCACTTAATGTCTGCACTGAGCGCTTTCTGGCGGCCATTTACCGTGCGCCGTCCCATTTCTGGGAAGGCCGGAGCGACGACGATGCGGTCAAAACCCGTCGCGGCTGCTGCTGTCTCTGCGGCCCAAGGACCGCGCAACATGCTGTCGATCTTTTTGATCCAAAGCCCAGATTGACCTATCCGGTCCTGCCGGGCCGCGACAAATTTCGCCACGCGGCGCGCGGCCTCTTCCCCAGAAAGGCCATCGCGGGTCTCGGTGCTCACCGAAAGGCGACTGGCTGCGACCTCCGTCATCGACACCACAATTGGCGCATTTCTCTGCGCCAAGGGTGCCGCGGCATCCAAGGCCCCTGTTAGATCGTCCGCCACGATCGTCACATGCGACGGCATTATGATGCTCGACGCGCAGTTGTGGATACGCGCACAACCTTGACCGGCTGGGCCACCATCGACGCCGTCGCCTCCGGAGACAATGCGTCGTCGGTAATGACCTGATCGAAGTCTGAAACATTCCCAAAAACCGCAAAGGCGCAGCGCTCAAACTTGCCACTGTCGACGAGCAGCAAGCGGATCTCCGAAATAGTGATCATGCAGCGCTTCAAATTGGCCAGTTCAATCGACGTGTCTGACAATCTCCCGTCATGGGCGCCATGTGCTCCAAGCATCAACAGGTCCACCGACAATCGCAACATGAAGTCCTGTGTCGTGCTGCCCAATATCGTTGGCGTGCCTGACCGAACCATACCCCCTGGGACAATCACATCGATGCCAGGTTCCATGCTGAGCAGTGCTGCGATCTGCAGATCGTTCGTTATTGCAGTAAATTGCAGATGGAGCGCGACAGCTGCCCGCGCGGCTTCAACCGTGGTGGTGCCGCTATCGAACAAGACAGTTTGACCTGATTTGATCTGTTGTGCGGCGTATTGGCCGATAGCGCGCTTTTCAGCGGATGCCAGCACACCTGAGACACTCGCAGGAGGCTCAAAAGTCTTTGATGCTGGGACATGTGATACTGCGCCACCGCGTGTCCGCTGCAAGAGCCCCGCATCGCTTAGAAAGTCTAGGTCGCGTCTTAGAGTCGAGACCGAAACCTCAAGATCGTCGGCTAATTCTGATATTGATGCGGAGCCTTTGGATCGGACCGCCGTTATGATGTGATTGTGTCGCTCCGCTACCAACATGCTGTGCTTCTCCGCAGTATGATGAAATTTGAGCCTACAGACGCGCTCTCAAGCTGCCAATGCAATTTGACTAGATTTGAAATATTTTGAGCGAATACGATTGACTATGACGCAATGTGAAGTGACCCTAGGCAGGGGTCCATGCGACGTCATCCAATTAATGGTTGCCTCCGCATTCCCCTGAGAGGCCAGCATGACACCTGGCAAATGTGCCGTCTGCGGCGCCGGACAGAGGAACGACACGTGACCACACCAACCATCGCGATCTCAACGGGTGATCCAGCAGGGATTGGCCCAGAAATTACCATGAAGGCAGTGCGCCAGCTTGGGCCTCGCTTGGGCAAAGATTTGAAGCTGGTGTTGGTTGGCGACCCTGTAATTTTGAAGGCCGCAGCTCAAGATCTGGGTCTGACTTTTCCACTGCCGGATCTCGGCGCGGACGAGGCTCCTGTGAGAATTCTACGGACCTGCGCGCCTCAGGGCCCTATACGTGTTGGTGAGGTCACCGCAGAAGGTGGACGCCAGGCCTATGATGCTGTGGTGAAGGCCACTGACTTCGTGATGAAGGGTTTGGCACAGGCCATCGTGACAGCACCTCTCAACAAGGAGGCATTGAACCTTGCTGGATATGACTTTGCTGGACATACCGAGCTTCTCGCCAAGCTGACTGGTGCACGCGACAGCGCAATGATGCTTGCACATAGCGATTTTCGTGTCTCGCATGCGACCACGCACGTAGCGTTGGAAGACGTGCCGCGACGCTTGACGAAGGAGCGGATCCAACGAGTGATCGAGCTCACGCGCAATGCGCTGAAGCAAATGGGTATTGAAGAGCCTCGTATCGCCGTTGCGGCACTAAACCCGCACGCCGGCGAAGGGGGTATTTTCGGCAGGCATGACATAGACGTGACCGCCCCGCTTATTGCGGATCTGCAAGGCCGTGGGTGGAAAATCAGTGGGCCGATCCCCGGGGACACCGTATTCGTCAAGTTACGAGGCCGCGCCTATGACGCCGTCGTGGCGATGTACCATGACCAAGGCCATATCCCAGTTAAATTACTAGGGTTCTCGGTGGACCCCGCCACAGGTCACTGGACGGCCCTGTCTGGTGTGAATGTCACTTTGGGCCTACCGATCGTGCGGACCTCCGTGGATCACGGCACAGCGTTCGACATCGCAGGAAAAGGTAGAGCCAGCGCAAACTCGATGCTGGAGGCCATTGAGATGGCTCTTGATCTGACGAAGGAGGCCAATCCCCAGTCGAGAGGTACATCTTAGCGTGTCGAGCGAGGCGGAGAGCCGCTTAACAGGCAAAACAAGCCTATTCCAACACATCGAAACTTTATCTGTGGGCACCGTTAGTCGGCCGTCCACCCGCCATCCAGCATCAGCGCGCTACCTGTCATCAGCGACGACGCGTCGGATGCCAAAAAGACGGCTGCACCGGTGACATCTTCGACACGTCCCAGGCGTCCCAATTTGATCTTTGATACGACCATATCTCTGAACGCCTTGTCCTCAAAGAAGGGCTGCGTCATCGGGGTTTCGATGAAGGTGGGGCAAATCGTGTTCACGCGAATGCGATGCTCTCCAAGTTCGACGGCCAAGGCTTTTGTAAAACCCTCCAAGGCCCATTTCGACGCACAATACAGCGTCCGGTTTGCCGCACCGACATGACCCATCTGAGAGGACATGTTGATGACTGAGCCTTGGACGCTTTCCGCGATCATTCGGCTTGTGACGGCGCGCGCACAAAAAATCGCAGCCTTGAGGTTCAGTTCCATGACTGCGTCATAGTCGTCTTCCGTGACCTCTGAGAGCGGCTTCGGACGGTTTGTACCCGCATTGTTCACGAAGACATGGAACGCTTGGCGTTCGGCGATTGCGGCTTCGAACGCGGCAACATCGGTCACATCCATCTGCAAACTATCGGCCTTGAGGCCCGCACTGCGCAATTCATCTGCGACGTCTTCTATTTCAGACGCAGTGCGGGCGCAAAGTGTGACCTCGGCACCAAGGTGGGCATAGGCTTGAGCGATGGCGAGGCCTATGCCCCGCCCCGCCCCCGTGACCAAAGCCCTCTTTCCGTCGAGACAGAAGTCCGGCGCTTTTGTCATCATTCTGCAGCCTCGCGGTAGGGTGCAGCTTCCCCGTACGGGATATTGAGCCCACCATAGCGGCGCACCCGAACATTACACTGTTCCGCATGTCCGACGAAGCCCTCCAGCATACAGAGCCGTGACCCGTATTCGCCGATCAGCGTTGCGGCTTCGTCCGTGAGGACCTTTTGGTAGCTGTGGGTTTTGAGAAACTTTCCAACCCAGAGGCCACCCGTGTAGCGGCCAGCCTTTTTGGTTGGCAATGTATGGTTGGTGCCGATGACCTTGTCTCCATTTGCCACGTTTGTGCGAGCACCGAGGAACAGGGCTCCATAGGAATGCATCTTGTCTAGAAACCAATCATCACGGTCCGTCATGACTTGCACATGTTCGGACGCAATGTCGTTGGCAACTTCCAGCATCTCCTCGTATGTATCGCACACAATAACTTCACCATAGTCCTGCCAACTCACCCTTGCAGTTTCAGCAGTGGGTAGAATTTCCAGTAGGCGATCAATTTCCTTCAATGTTTCGTCCGCCAATTTACGCGAGTTGGTGACCAAAACCGCAGGCGAGTTATACCCATGCTCGGCCTGTCCCAAAAGATCTGTGGCACAGATCTCAGCGTCGACAGTGTCATCAGCGATGACCATGGTCTCGGTGGGGCCCGCAAAGAGGTCAATGCCAACACGTCCGTAAAGCTGGCGTTTGGCTTCTGCGACGAAGACATTGCCCGGACCGACTAGCATGTGTACCGGTTCGATCGTCTCTGTGCCGATCGCCATCGCACCCACAGCCTGAATGCCACCGAGAACATAGATCTCGTGTGCACCACCGAAGTGAATGGCGGCAATCACGGCGGCGTTGGGCTTGCCGTGAAACGGAGGCGTGCAGGCAATGATCCGCGGTACTCCGGCGACAGATGCTGTGGCCACGGACATGTGGGCGGACGCGACCATCGGGAATTTTCCACCAGGCACATAGCAGCCGACGGACTGCACAGGAATGTTCTTGTGGCCAAGGATGACTCCCGGAATTGTTTCAATCTCGAGATCGAGCATGGTGTCGCGCTGCGCCTGGGCGAATTTGCGCACCTGCTCCTGAGCGAACTTGATATCGGCGATCTCGCGCTCGGAAAGCTGGCTGATCAGATCGTCGATTTCCTGCTGGCTCAGACGAAAAGACGCCGGGGAATATTTATCGAATTTTTCTGACATCTCGCGAATAGCATCGTCACCTCGCGCTTCGATGTCCTTGAGGATCGCCTCTACCGTTGAACGGGTTTTTGCATCATCGTCTGCCCGGTCCGCGTCGGGTTTTCCGTGTTTCAGATACGTCGCTGACATGTCTTTTCCTTTCGAACTTGATTTCAGGGAGCACGCACAGTCGGGTTTTTAGCCCGAAAGGTGCTCAGATTTCTTGAAGGCCGCAAGTCTGCCGAGAATTGCATCTCGCCACGCGCGGCGATCGGCCAAACTATCAGCGGGAAGGGCAGCCCGCCGCTCTTCTGCAGCTTTTCGAATGACGTCATCTGACCACGCACCAGGTGGCGGGATTCTCACCATTCCTGCGTAGAGATCCCGAAGGCGTGCTGCGTAATCGTCAATGCCACCGGGTGCATTGAGGTCAATTGTCTCGAAGGGCCCCATGAAGGACCATCTCAGGCCGAGACCATGCGCAATCGTCGCATCGATATCGGCCAGGCTGGCGATTCCTTCCTCATAGAGTGCCCAGGCCTCGTTCAAGAGCACCCCTTGCAAGCGGTTCAGGACAAAACCGTCTATCTCTCTCGTGAGCCTGACGGGAACTTGTTTGATCTCGTGCATCAGTTCGACCACGCGATCGACTGCGTCCCCATCTGTCCATGGAGCAGGCACAACCTCCACAACCGGGACGAGATGCGGCGGGTTCACGGGGTGAGCGATCATGAACCTGCCACGGTTTTTGCATTCTGATGTAAATCGCGACGCCGGTATCCCCGATGAGGATGAGCCAACCAAGGTATCAGGGCCGATCACGGCATCCAGCGCCAAGCTTACTTCCGTCTTAGCCGCGACCGTCTCAAAAACCGACTCTTGGACATAGACCACTTGATCCACGGCATGCTCCATACGGTCATGAACGGTGATCTTTGACAGGATCGCTTGAGGATCTTCGATTAGGCCCGTGTTTTCGAGCTCAGAGAGGCTTTCCTTAGCCCAAGGCAAGATACGGTTGCGGATTTCATCGGAGGGGTCGTAAACGCGGACGGAGTATCCCGCCCGCGCAAAGACCAAAGCCCAGCCTGAGCCAACGAGCCCGGCCCCGACCACAGCGATGTCGCGAATGTTAGACATCAAGACACCTTCGACGTCTCGCCATCGGCGAGGCAGATCTCGGTCACCCGCAAACCTTCTTTCGAAGTGCGCGACGGGAAGGTATCGTTCAAGCGCTCCTCGTGGATCGGAATGACCCGACGCGCCTCATAGCCAACTTGAGACATCATCTCTTCGGTGGCGAGGATCAGGTTTGCCTGACTGCCAACCGCGAGACCAACGGGCGTGTACATTTCCTCCACGTCGACAACTGCACCTGAGCTTTTCAGGTTGTCGAACTGGTAGGCCAGATCGCCCGCCAGAACCCAAGTGTCGTCCGAGTCCTTTTTGCCGTCGTTGCGCACCGTCACCCACATTGAGCCCCAGGTGTGGCTGTCGGGCGCGGCGTGCAGGTCGATCCCAGGCAAGACATCTTCCATGGCACCATCAATAGTCACCAACCGCTTGTCCCGCGCCAGTCCGACACCGCGTACAATGTCGCCAGGATCAACGGCAACCATCATCCAGCGCATGCGGTCGGGCAAGGACATGGTCCAGACCCATTTCGATATCTCACGCTCCTGAATGTAGAATTTCGCATTCGGGAAGTCCTCGACGTTGCCGAAGTGGTCAAAGTGAGCATGGGTGATGAAGCAGGTATCGACGTCCTCAGGTTTGATGCCGACCTCGGCCAGGACCGTCTTCGGGTCGCGCCAATTTTCGACACCAAAACGATCACCGAGGGTTTTGCCATACTCTTTGTCGTTGTACCCGACATCCACCATCGCGATATGATCACGCCCTTTGATGACAACGTAGCAGTAGGGAAGTTTCACATAGCCCTGGTTGTGGGCCCCGTAGATGACGCCACTTTTGTGGTACTCGGGGACGTAGCAGTATTCGAGAACCCAGATTGAATAGTCAGCCATCTTTTCCTCCTTCAGATGTGTGTCGAGACTGGCGGCTCAACGATGGCCGCAGCAGCATGCCTGTGAAAAATCAACCATCGCCAGCCCGGCTTTCTCAGAGCTGGCAGCCTGCAAATGGACGTAGGCTCTCTCGATCTGCTTGCCTGTCAGATCGATTGCCGGGTCCAAAGCCTCGCGCCCGCGTATGTCCGTGAAGGTTTTCATCGCGGCTAAGCAAAATGAGAGCGCCGCCTCGAGCTGCGCCCTGTGCTCTAGGGTCCCTCTGGGCGTCGAGAGTAACGAAAGGCGGTCTTTTGCCTGCTTCAAACGGATTTCGCAGTTCTGTAACTCTGGCAGGTCGAGGATGTCTCGTTTGGCGGTCAACTGAGCCAGGATCAGCAGACCGGACACTTGCCCGATAACCCTGCGGAGATCCTCATAGATGGGACGACACGCACCAGCATATTTGGCAATCGCGTCCGAGCCCAGCGTTGCGGCCAATTCGTCAGGCGCAGGCACAGCTTGTGGTCGAGGTCCTTCCAGCGACAGCACACAGTCTGGTTTGTGAGTATGCGCGAGCCGATCAAAAAGATGGGACTGATTAGTCAAGTTGTTTCCTCCGATCAGCCACTGTAGACCGCTCGACCAGCGGTCCTGGTGGGATATGCAGGATGTGTTGTGCGTGCCCTATTGATGACGCAAGGTCGCGCGCCAGATCGACTGTCGCTGCCATCATCTCTTCCAGAGGCTGAGCAATCGTCGTCAGCCGGTGAGACGGCCAAGCCGCCATTGCAATATCATCGTATCCAATGACCGACATGTCTTCAGGGACCTTCAGACCGATCCCTTCCTGAACACCTTCAATGAAGCCGATAGCGACAATGTCGTTGGCACAAAGGACCCCGTCCGGACGACGCGGCAGATCCTTGACCGCCAGCCCAGCCTCGTACCCCGCTTCGTAAGTGAACCAACCGGCCTCATAGACTTGTGGCGGGTTCAGACCGCGCGCCACGGCCTGGTCGCAAAAACCCTGACGTCGCTCGATGTTTGTCGAGGCGCCAGGAAAGGCGGACACGTAGAGCAATTCGCGATGTCCCAACTTTGCCAGATGATCCGCGGCCTTCATGCCGCCATTGATGTTGTCGCAAGATACCCCGAACCCAAGCCCGTCTGCGGACAGGCGGTTGAAAAAGATTACAGGTGCGCCGGCTTCCTCACATCTTTCTCGCGCATGAGATTTGAGGTTGGTTGCCAGAACGATCATAAGGTCCGGCTGGTACATTAGGAGAAGATCAACCGCCTCATCAATACCATCGGGATGCTCCGCCGATGCAAGCATGACATTCATGCCCTGCTTTTGCAGCAAAGTGGTCAGTTGGGTCATGACCTCCGGATAGAAAGGGTTTGTCAGGTCTGAAATAACCATGCCAACGATTTGCGTCTTCTTGGTGATCAGACTTTTTGCAAACGGGTTAGGTCGATACCCGATTTCACTGGCCCGCTGCAGCACGGTCTGCCGTGTTGCATCTGCAATGACAGCATCGGGATAGAAGGCACGCGAGACGGTAGACACGGACATACCCAGATCTCGGGCAAGATCCTTCACCGTAAGTCTGCTTCCCTTGGCTCTCGGCATTTTGGTTCCGTTTTCGCTCTGTACTATGCGAACCGCTAAAGTTCACTGTCTCGCAAAGAAAATCTGAGGTTGTTGGGTTTAGGATGGTTGGCGCCCGATCTGAAAAAGTCTGATCGGGCGACAACCATTTACATCAGGGCTGCACGGTCGCTTCGACTTTCGTCAGTTCGTAGAGGTTCTCAGGTGCTTCGCAGCTGCCGCAGTTGATGCCAGGCAGATTTGCTGCCTCTGTCACTTCAGCAGGCAGCGGCTGAATGGTCGCACCGGGAACCGGGGTGCCATTCAAGGCCGACTCGACGTTTACTTCCGGAAGCAGATCCGTGTTCAGCACTTCAGAGACGAAGGATGAGGGCACCATTTCCGGTGGGAACACGTTGCAACCGTCCTCATAGACGTCACCTTCGCAGACCTTGACGGCATCAGCAGGAACCCAGGGAAGGGGATACTCGATGTTCATCGGCTCCAATTCGCGCTGTCCCGTCAAGATTTCCATGGCCAGTTTAAAGGCATATCCCGACTGCGCAGGGGGAGAGCCTGCAGAGACACCTGTTAAGCCCTTGGCCTGCATGTCCGGATCAGCGAGCGCCAGACGGAAACCAGCAGAGTTTTCTCCAGTCATCGGAACCAGACGGTCACCGGCATCCAATAAAGCCTGAATCGCGCCGTACTCACCGGCCTGCGCCCAGATACCGTCTACGTCGGGATTTGCGGTCAAAGCCTTTGCCGTTTCTTGCTGCGTGGTGCGGTCATCCCAGTAGGAATAGTACTCCGCCACGACCTCGATGCCTGGATACTGGTTGAAGATGTGCAGCGCGCCATCCGTGTGACGCTGATCAACTGAATTGCCAGGAACGCCGCGCGACAAGAAGATTTTCCCATTGCCTTCAAGAGCGTTGACCAGAGCCTGAGCGCTGTTTTCCCCGAAACCAGACGAGAGGTAGCTGACATTATAGGCGCAGCTCTCGGTAACTGTCGCATCGTACATGAAGAACAGAACGCCTTCGTCGCATCCACGCTTGATGGTGCGGTTGAGAGCCGTGGACGAAATTGGGAAGCTGATGATCGCGTCTGCGCCTTCATCGATCATGCTTTCGTAGGCGGAGATCTGGGCCTGAGGATCCGTACCTGAGATCACTTCGCGCAATTCAACCATCTCGTCATAGGGCGCGGTTTGAGCCAGTGCTTTCACGATGTTTGCAGCTTCCGACTGCCAAGCATTGCCTGAATAGGAAAGGCTCAAGAAAACCTTGAACTTCTTTCCGTCCTGGGCGCTTGCCAGCCCAGGAATGCCCGCCGCAATAGCACTCAGCGCCAGTACGGCAGCAGTGGATTTAATTATTTTCTTTCTCATTTGGTCGTCCTCCTCCAGGTTTGTGACCGAAAATGCTTCCCAAATTAGCTCTTCAGGGAGCGTAGTTTCTGGAATAGCTCTTCCCGCAAAAGCAGCAGAGCTATCAAAATGATTGAACCTTCGATGATCGTACGGAAACCGAACTCAAGGCCAAGGGTCGCAATGATTGTTCCAAGAATGGTCAGCAACAGCGCACCGCCGACAGATCCAAGAAACGTGCCGCGTCCCCCAAGGATCAAAGACCCCCCGATGACAACGGACGCGATGGAAGGCAGAAGATAATCATCGCCCATCCTCAAGGTTGCGCCGCTGGAATATCCCACCAAAGCGATCCCAACAAATCCGGCGCAGATTGCACTCAGCACATATGGCAAGATGCGCATGGCGGTCACCGGAACAGCAGCATTCCGCGCGGCCTCAATATTTGTGCCAATGGCGTAAAGATAACGCCCATAGACGGAGCGGCTTTGGAAGAGCCACCCAACAATCACAAATATGATGAGAACAACGATCGGTGCGGGGACACCAAGGATATCTCCCTTCATGAGCGCGACGGCCATATCTGGCGCCGTTCCGCGAGGCGTGCCCCTCGTGTAACCAAGCAGTGCCGAAGCAACGATGATGGACGTTGCCATCGTCATGATGAACGGCGGCACGCGCAACCAAATGACGCCAATGGCAGAGGCCAGCCCAACAAGACCGCAGACCGCTAGCACTGCGGGCAAAAGATACCACTCGTCGGGATTGCCCGCGCCGATCCAATTGGTCGCGAGAATGCCGCCAAGTGTGATCGTTGCTGGCAGGGACAGATCGAGACCACCGGTCAAAATCACAAGTCCTTGCCCAAAAGAAAGGACAACCAGAAAGAAACCCAGCACTAAGACGGTTTCGATCTGCGACCACGACCCTAGTGCAGGATTGATCAGGCGTGCGCTGAACAGCAGCACAAGGCAAAGAATGGCAACGCTGAGGGTGCTGATCGTCTCGCGGCTTATTTTTGCGCTGACGCGAGTGTCTCCCGTCTGAGCAAGGTTGTGTTCTTGAGACGAGGATTTGCTGGTCGACTTCATTTCGTATCCCCCAATCGCGCCAGAAGCGAACTGAAGACGACTGCCAGGATAAGGATGCTCCCTTGAAACATGCCCGTGTAAAAGGAGGACACACCGCTCGAGAACAGGACCTTCTGCAGGAGGATCAGCGTCGCCGCGCCCACGATCGAGGCAAACACGCCACCGCGCCCCCCAGTGAGCGCCGTGCCGCCAAGTGCCACGGCGGCGAAAGACAACATGAGCAGAGGTGTTCCGGACGTCGGGTTCCCCGTTGCCGTCTGGGCGCTCAGCATAAAGCCTGCCAAACCATAGGTGCAGCCCGCGAGCACATGTGCCAGAAAGCGAACCCGCGTCACATTGATGCCGGAAAGTGCGGCGGAGGTTTCATCCGCACCAATCGCATAGATCGAGATGCCGAAGGACGTCCGCTTGAGTGCGAGCCAGATCAAGACGACACCACCAAGGACCAATCCGGACACGGGAATGACGCTGAAAATCCGGTCCGTCATCTCGTAGACGATCCATTCGGAAACCGCACCTCCCGGAGCCTTGAGGATGACCAGCGCAATGCCTTGGCAAATGATCATCGTCGCCAGCGTCGCAGCAATTGACTGCAATTTGAGCACGGCAACCAGATATCCATTAACCAACCCGACGCTTCCACCAATGGCAAGGCACATTGCCACCGACGCCATGGCGCCGCCCGGACCGTCCATGGGGTACACAGCCAGTGTGACGTTACATATTGAAATCACGCCGGCGACGGAGAGATCAAAGCCCCTGCTGATGACGATAATCGCTTGTCCTGCCGCAGCCAGAGCCAAAGGGGCCGTGTTATTGAAGAGCGCCGCGATTGAGTACGATGTCAAAGCTCTCGGCTGCTGGAAAGCATGCAAAGCGTAAAGGACAACATAGGTGAGGACGATCAGCCCGGCCCCGGTCGCAAAGCGGATCAAGGGGTTTTCGTTTGACCGTATCATCGTAGAAGGATCACTCTGAACTGTGCTCATGCTTTAACCTCAGTACTATTTTCAGAGGTGACATGGCCCAGCATTGCGGCCACTAGGTTTTGCTCCGTGATATCCTCACGTGCAAAACTGCGAACAACCTGCCCTCCATAAATCACCATGCAGCGATCTGCCAATTGAACGATTTCAGGTAATTCGGATGAATAGAACAAGACAGATCCACCCTTGTCCGCAAAATTCCTGATCGCCGTATAAATTGATTGCTTGGTACCAACGTCGACACCGCGTGATGGATCGAACAACAGGAGTGTTTTTGCTCCTGTCGCGAGGGTCCTTGCGATCAGCGCTTTCTGTTGGTTTCCTCCAGACAAATCCCCGATAGCGAAGTTCAAATACCGCGTGCTCATCTCGACTTTGTCAGCTGACGACTGCGCAACATCTGTCTCAAGTTTCGGGGAAATCAGGGGTGAACGGCTCGCTGAGCCCAGCACTGGAAGCACGATGTTTGTAGCTGCGCTCAGCCCACCAAGAATGCCTTCGGTTTTGCGTTCTTCGGGTAAGTACGCAATGCCACTACCCGTCTTAAGAGCATTGCGCGGCCCCACAAGTTTGACGGGATGGTCATCCACATAAATTTGCCCTTCGGTCGGCTGTTCAAGACCCACCAGCATCTTGAAGAGCCACTGTTGCCCTTGCCCTTCCAGCGCTGCAACACCCAGGATTTCGCCTGGGCGCAATTCGAAGCCGATGTTGTGAAGATTGTGACCGCCTAATTTTTTAACTGCCAATCTGGCAGTTCTGTCATTGCTTGCTCGCGTCGACCGTGGAGTTTTTTCGTGGGCCGCCTTGCGCCCCACCATCATCTCGAAAATGTCGCTATCGGTTGCCTCCGCTAGGCCCACCGAGGCGATAGCAGACCCGTTTCGTAAGACGGTCGCCTCCGAACAGATTTCCCGCACCTCTGCCAACCGATGCGAAATGTAGAGCACAGCCACATTTTGGTCCCGCGCCAGCGAGATCCGTTCAAACAACCAATCGGTCTCGGCGAGAGACGCGGTCGGTTCATCAAGAATTAATACTCGGCCTGCGTTTTCCAAAGCACGCGTGATTTCGATCCTCTGCCGATCGGCGAGTGGGAGTTTGCTGATTTCTGCCTGTGGATCGATCCGGTTCAATCCATGACGGGCCAAAATTTTCTCTCCCGCCCGTTTTGTTTCTTTAGCAGAAACGAACCACGGGCCAGCTTTCGGCAACTTGGGAAGCAGCAAATTCTGAGCCACGGTAAGATTTGGAACAAGGCTCAGTTCCTGGAAGGCTGTTGCGACATGGTTTTGCCGTGCCTCCATGAGGTTTCTCGGCGCATAGGGGGATGCATCCAGAAACATTTCTCCGCTACCAGGGTACACTGCTCCCGCCAAAATACGGACCAGCGTAGATTTGCCCGCGCCGTTTTCCCCCAGCAGGGCATGCACCTCACCTGACTTCAAGCCAATATCACCTCGTTCAAGGGCAACAGTGGCTCCATAGGTTTTGCGCAAACCAATGGCCTGCAGCGCGAAGGTATCCCTCGCCATTTCTGAACGACTGAAATTGGTCTGATCGCGAAGCACTCTCCTGGTCTCCCCTCCAGTTCGGAGCCGTCACGCAATGGTAACGTTCTCTGACAACGTTACCACAGTCATCATCGCAAGGGATTCGAGTCAAGAGCTTTTCAGATCTCCTCCTGCCACCACGCCCCGCGACATTGTGCTAGTCCTACACCGCCCTTGAGGATATTTTCCCTCAACTTGTCACTAAGACTTTTGAGGGAGATGCGAACACTGAATTGCCGTTTCGGCCTTCTTGGATTAGCGACAATGGTTCGTCTTACATCGCTGGCGATCTGGCCGAATATCTCGAAGGCCAAAGCCCTTGCGCATGTCGGTGACACCCGCCGCCAGCCAGACCCGCGTGTTCGCCGGAACCGGGATCACGCCGTCAGCCCCCGGATCAGGCGCGCCAGCGCCTCGGGATCATAACCGAACTGCTGGAGGGCGCACGGCTGTTGCGGCGCATCGCGGCAACCGGGCCGATGCATGAGATCATTGCCAGCGAACTCAAGCCAGGTGCCGGTGCCGAGTCCGACATGGCACTTGAAGCCGACATCAGGGCTCGCACCAGTACCGTGTTTCACCCCTGCGGCACCTGTTCGATGGGGCCTGGCCCGGCGACATCGGTGCTTGACGCGCGGCTCAGGGTGCACGGAACTGGCGGTCTGCGGGTGGCGGACGCGGCGATCTTCCCGGTGATCCCTTCGGGAAACCTGAATGCGCCAAGCATGATGGTGGGCGAGAAGGCGGCGGCGATGATTCTCGAGGATCTCGCCCGGGGCTGAGCGGTCGGAACTTGCCCGGCTATGCCAATGCCTGCTGTTTTTCGACGACCATGGTGCGCAGCAGCCGACCCAGTTTCTCCACCGCAGTCTCGATTGCCGCAGGCGGTACGGCGCTGAAACCGAGGATCAGCCCGCGCTCGACCGGCGCGATGGCAAAGCGGCTGATCGGGGAAAGCACGATGCCGTGTTTTGCTGCTCGGGCAACCACTTCGAGATCGTTGAAATCCGGTGCCAAGCGACCGACGGTCTGGAAGCCGGTGGTGGTGGGAGCGACCTCGAGCAATCCCTTAAGGTGGCGCCCGGCCGCATCCGACAGTGTCTTCTGGCGTTCGGCATAGATGCGCCGCATGCGGCGTATGTGGGTGGTGAAATGGCCCTGCTCGATGAAACTGGCCATGATTGCCTGCATGCTGGCGGGCGAACCCTGCATGGTAGCGCCGGCGACACGCCGGAAAATCTGCGCCAGTGCCGGTGGCGCGACAACATAGCCAAGCCGCAGGGCGGCAAACATGACTTTTGAAAAAGTGCCAACATAGATCACCCGGTCCGAGGTATCGACGCTTTTCAGCGTCGCTGCGGGGTGGCCGGAATAGTGAAATTCGCCGTCATAATCGTCCTCAATGACCCACGCCCCGCAGCGATCAGCGGCGCCGAGAAGTTCGAATCTGCGGCCAGGCGACATGGTCACGCCGAGGGGGTGCTGACGCGCCGGTGTGACAAAGGCAAGGCGGAAATCCGGACTTAGGCGCAGGCCTTCGGCGACGTCGATGCCTTCGTCATCCACCGGTACCGGTACCAGATCAGCGCCCGACGATATCAGGCTGTTGCGGGCGCCGATCGCACCGGGGTTCTCAATCCAGACCTTGTCGCCGGGATTGAGTAGGGTCTGCCCGATGCGGTTGAAGGCGTGCTGGGCGCCGTTGAAGATGAAGACGTCTTCGGGCGAGCAGCTGATGCCGCGATTGGCCTGCAGATGCATGGTGATTGCGCGGCGCAGCGAATACAACCCCTCGGCGGGCGGATAGCCGAGTACAAGATTGCGCGGCTGACGCCAATATTGTGCGCTGAGCCGGGCCCACAGCGCCATTGGAAACTGGTCGTTGGCCGACATGCCGGTGACGAAGGCGCAAGGCGCTTCGGGATGGCTCAGTCGGGGGAAATACTGTTCGGATGCGTCGACGCTCAACCGTGCCAGCCGGGGCGCTGCGGCGCCGGACAATCCGCTGAACGATTTCGGTGCCGGGAGCGGGCGATCGATGTCGAGCGCCACGCTGACATAGGTGCCCGCACCGACGCGGGACGCGATCAGACCTTCAGAGGTCAGCTGTTCGTAGGCCGTGACCACGGTGATGCGGGAGACGCCCTGATCGTGGGCCAAAGTGCGGCTGGAGGGCAGCCTCTGGCCGACTGCGAGATGGCCCGACAGGATCAGGCGACGTAGCCCGCTGACCAGTTGGGCGCTGAGAGATCCTGGGCTTTTGCGGTCCAGTTCAATGGTGGGGATGAAGGCGCCGCCAGCGTATTTCACCATCGTGCTTGGAGTTTCCTTGAGTTTGATGTCGCTGTGATTGGCATGACCAATATTCCAAAATGGATCTGTTTGGAAGGCCAATCATGACAGAGGTTCACACTGACAAGACCACTCTCGCCAGATTCGTAACGCTGCGGTGGCGAGTGGCATCATGCAAGGGAAGCGCAGATGAAGATCAAGGCTATCGAAACCTTCTCCACCCCGTTTGTCGGCTTCGTCAGGGTAACCGACGAGACCGGTGCCACCGGCTGGGGGCAAATTTCGACCTACCACTCCGACATCACCGCGCAGGTGCTGCATCGTCAGGTGGCGCCCTGGACCATCGGTGTCGAGATTGTCGATCTTGATGACCACCTCGACCAGATCATGGAGCGTGAGCACAAATTTCCCGGTTCCTATCTGTGTCGCGCCATGGGCGGGCTGGATACGGCAATCTGGGATCTGCGCGGCAAGCTGGCGGGCAAGCCGGTGGCGGAACTTCTCGGCGGCAGCGCCGGATCGTTGCGCACCTATGCCTCCTCGATGAAACGCGACATCGCGCCGAAGGACGAAGCGGAGCGATTCAAGCGACTGCGCGACTGCGACGGCTTCGACGCATTCAAGGTGCGCGCCGGCGCCGAGGTGGGACGCAACAAGGATGAATGGCCCGGGCGCACCGAGGAGATCATCCCGATGATGCGCCGCGAGCTGGGCGCCAAGGTGGATCTGCTGATCGACGCCAATTCCTGCTACTCGCCGACACGCGCCATCGAGGTCGGGCGGATGCTCGAAGACAGTGGCTACGGTCACTACGAGGAGCCGTGTCCCTACTGGGAGATGGAGCAGACCAAGCAGGTAACCGACGCACTTTCCATTGATGTCTGCGGCGGCGAACAGGACTGGGATCTGACGCATTGGCGGCGGATGATCGACATGCGGGCCGTGGACATCGTACAGCCGGATATCTGTTATCTGGGCGGCATTAGCCGCACCCTGCGGGTGGCGCGGATGGCCGAGGCCGCCAGACTGCCGGTGACGCCGCATTGCGCCAATCTCTCGATGGTGACGCTGTTCACCATGCACCTGCTGCGCACCATTCCGAACTCTGGCAAATATCTTGAATTCTCTATCGAGGGCCTGGACTACTATCCCTGGCAGCAGGACCTGTTCCGCAACGATCCCTACAAAATAGTCGACGGCAAGGCGACGGTGACCGATGAGCCAGGCTGGGGCGTAGAAATCGAGCCGGAATGGCTGGCCAGATCCGCCTACCAGATCAGCGGTGCAAACTGAGATGAGCCAAGATGAAAAGCAGCTCGTCGAAGAGTATTTTCGCGCCGGTACGCTCTCGGGCCTTCCCGACCGGCACTTCATCGACGGAGAGTGGATTGCCTCGTCCGATGGCGAGCGGATGCAGAGCTTCGATCCCGGATCGGGCCGCGCTTTTCACGAATTTGCGGCGGGGTCTGTCGGCGATGTCGATCGGGCGATGGATGCCGCGCGCTGCGCCCAGAAGGGCTGGGGCCGCAAAAGGGCATCGGAACGCGGCCTGATTCTGGCGCGCGCCGCCGAGCTGATCCACGCGAATGCGGCACGGCTGGCGGTGGTGGAATGCCTCGACTGCGGCAAGCCGCTGCAGGAAGCGGAAGTCGATGTCGCTGGAGCAGCGCGCTGTTTCGAATTTTACGCAGACGCGGCGGACAAACTGCAGGGTGACACATTTCCTCTCGGTCCCGATCATATAGGCTATTCGTACCACCAGCCGTTGGGCGTGACCGCCCATATCATCCCCTGGAATTATCCATTATCGACGGCAGCACGCGGTGTCGCTCCGGCGCTGGCGGCGGGCTGCACGGTGGTGGCCAAGCCTGCGGAGCAGACACCGCTGACGGCATTGATGCTGGCAGACATCCTGCATCAGGCAGATCTGTTCGGCTGGATCACGGCTGGTGGTCGACCGTCGCGTCCATGCCGAGATGGTCGAACGGCTCGTGGCGCGGGCGGCGAAGCTGACGATCGGCCATGGTCTTCGCCGATCGCAATTCGGACCACTGAATTCCACCGTACATCTCGACAAGGTGGCAGGCTATCTCAGCGCCGCAAGGGAACGCGGCATCACGGTCGCCACCGGGGGCAACCGCTGCAGCGACCCGGAGACCGGCCAGGGCTGGTTCTTCGAGCCTACCATTCTTGACAATGTCGGCCGCGAGGATGCGGTGGTGCAGGAAGAGATCTTCGGCCCGGTGCTCACAGTGCAAGTGGCTGATGGCGCCGAGGAGGCGCTGGAGATCGCCAATTGCACGCCGTTTGGCCTGGTTGCCGGGATCTATACGCGTGATTTCGCCACCGCTCACCGGCTGGCCCGCGACATCGAGGCCGGACAGGTGTTCATCAACGAATATTTTGCCGGTGGCATCGAGGTGCCTTTCGGTGGCACCAAGATGTCGGGATTTGGACGCGAAAAAGGCTTGGCCGCGCTCGAGGTCTGTTCCAGAGTGAGGAGTGCCGCAGCGCGCATCGAAGGGTAAGCCATGACAAACGAGGACTTTACGCCCGATGTCAAGATGACACCCTATTGGTGGGAGACGTCACCGCGCGAGGAAACGGTGAACGTGACGCTTCCGTCTGCGGCGGATGTGGTGGTTGTCCGCTCCGGCTATACCGGCCTGAACGCGGCGCTGCAGATGGCCCGCGGCGGGCGCCATGTCGTGGTCTGCGATGCGGAGGCCGCCGGCTGGGGCGGTTCGACCCGCAATGGAGGCATGATCAGCACCAGCGTCAAGCCGGACCTGAAGACCCTGACGCGTAGGCACGGATCAGACGTGGCGCGCCAGGTGATGCAGGATGGCCGGGATTCGCTCAACTGGATCAAGGATTTTGTCGATTCCGAATCCATTGACTGCGACTTCAAGGTCGTCGGTCGATTTCATGTCGCCCACAACCAGGCGGCGTTCCGGAAACTGACAGATACGGTGATCAACCAGCCTGCCGGGTTCGAAGTGCCTGCCCATGTGGTGTCCCGCGACGAACAGCGCACCGAACTTGGCACCGATTCCTATCATGGCGGTGTGGTGTTCCCTGACCACGCCTCGATTGATCCGGGCCGCTACCATGCCGGATTGCTGGAGCGGGTGCGCGCAGCAGGTGTCACCAACGTTCCCTATTGCAAGGTGACGGCGATCGCCCGCGACGGCTCCGGCTTCGATGTCGAGACCGGCAAGGGCCGGATCCGGGCTCGTGACGTGGTGATTGCCACCAATGCCTACAGCGGACCTTTGTCCCGGTGGCACCAGCGCCGCATCATTCCCATCGGCAGCTATGTCATCGCCACGGAACAGGTGCCCGAAGCGCTGATGAACGAACTGATCCCGAAGAACCGGATCATCTCCGACACGCGCCGTGTGCCTTTCTATTTCCGCGCCACGCCCGACCGGCGGCGGATTTTGTTTGGCGGGCGGTTGAGCATTAACGAGACCGATCCCCGCCGCACAGCGGCAGGCTGTTGCGCCAGGAACTCGTGCGGTTGTTTCCAAAGCTGCGGGAGACCAAGGTGTCGCATTCCTGGATGGGTTTTGTCGGCTATACCTTTGATGAGCTGGCCCATACGGGGCAACAGGACGAAGTCCATTATGCCATGGGCTACTGCGGCTCCGGCGAAACCAGCTTTCCTGCCCGCACCTACTACACGGGAAATCCATGGTTTCTGGCCCCAGCGATCTACTGGTACCGGTTTCGGGACCGGATCAATATGTGAGCGATGCGGCAGGCGAAATTGGTCTTGTTCATGATGGAGAATGGACCTTGCAAGGGGTCCAATTTGACCTCTCAATATAAAGGCTACCGATCTGCATGAACTGAGCGTTCAACGGCATTGAGAGACCACAGCAAGACACTTCGGCCTACAGATCGAAGACGAAGCAGCAATAAACGAAACCGCGCATCAGCGCCACAAGGGGAAAGCGAAATGAAATTACTGGGAAGCAAATTGTTAGCGACGGCGGCTGTGTGCATCGCCGTTTCTACCAGCGCGTCGAGCGCTGAAACCCTACGCCTGTTGACGTGGGGCAGCTATGCACCGGATGAAATCATCAAGCTGTTCGAAGAAAAATACCCTGACATTCAGGTTGAGGTGACGTTCTCGAACAACGAGGAAATGGTCGCCAAGCTGCGTGCCACCGGCGGCGCCGGCTTCGATCTGGCACAGCCCAGCCACGACCGCATCTTTGCGGTGCAGCAGGAATACGGCATCTACAAGCCGCTGGATCTGTCGAAGATCGACACTTCGATGATGGAGCCCAAGCTGCTCGAAGGCGTCAAGGCAAACACCACCATCGACGGTCAGGTCTATGCGGTGCCGCATCAGTGGGGCACGTCCGGCCTGATGGCTGATGTCTCCAAGGCTCCCGATCTGAAGAGCTGGTCCGACCTCTGCGATCCGCAGTACAAGGGCAGAACCTCGATGCGCCTCAAGCGCACCATCCTGCTCGGCACCGCCTTTGCCATGGGTGAGGATCCGTTCGCAGCCTACAGCGATCTCGGCAAGTACCAGACGATTCTCGACAAGGTTGCCGACAAGCTGATTGCCTGCAAGGACAATCTCAAGACCTATTGGACCGGCGGCGACGACCTGTCGAACCTGATGCTGTCGGGCGAAGTGGTGGCATCGGAAACTTGGGATTCGACTGCCTACAAGCTCTTTGCGCAGAACCCGAACATCCATTTCATCCCGCCGACAACCGGCGCGCTGGCGTGGATTGACACCTTTGCCATTCCGGCCAAGGGCAAAGCCGATGACGCGGCCTACAAGTGGATCAACTTCGTGCTGCAGCCGGAAATGGTCAAGCTGATGTCGGCCTCGACCGGATCGCTGGCGGCGGTCAAGGGTGCGAAGGATCTGTTGCCGGATGCCCAACGTGCGGCAGTCAATGCGGCCTTCACCGACAAGGACATCGACAACCTCAAGTTCTTTGCCAACATCCCTCCCGGCGTGGAAGACATGGAAGGCAAGACGCTCGAGAGGATCAAGGCTGCGACCAACTAGGATTGGCTCCAGTCACGCCGGGAGGGGGCCATTCCCTCCCGACAAACCGGCCAATACAGCGACCTCCCAATTCAACGACGGGCGATGCCAATGTTTGACCTCGAATGCGAAAATATCATCAAGCGATTCGGCGCGTTCACTGCGGTCGATGGCGTTTCACTGGAAATCCCCAGCGGCTCCTTCTTTTCCATCCTCGGACCGTCGGGTTGTGGCAAGACCACGCTGATGCGGATGATCGCAGGCTTTGAAACCCCCAATCGCGGTGACATCCGCCTGAAGGGCAAATCTGTTGTCAACACGCCGCCCAACAAGCGCAACGTCAAGATGGTGTTCCAGCATCTGGCGCTGTTTCCGATGATGAATGTCGGCGAGAACATTGCCTATGGCCTGCGTTGCCGTGGCGAGAACAAAACGGAAATAACCGCCAAGGTTGCCGCGATGCTTGACCGCATTTCGATGCCCGGCGTCCAGGAAAAACAGATTTCCCAGCTTTCGGGCGGGCAGAAGCAGCGCATCGCCATTGCTCGCTGCATGGTGCTCAATCCCGACGTCCTGCTGCTTGATGAGCCGCTGGGTGCGCTGGACCTGAAATTGCGCGAGCACATGAAGATCGAGCTCAAGCAATTGCAAGGCCGGTTCGATACCACCTTCCTCTACATTACCCACGACCAGTCGGAAGCGCTGGTGATGTCGGACAATGTGGCGGTGATGAATGCCGGCAGATTCGAGCAGATTGGCGCGCCGGAGACGCTTTATCATGCGCCGAAGACGGCCTTTGTCGCCGGCTTCGTCGGCGACTCCAACCGCTGGAACGGCATCGCGATGATGGCGGATGGCGATCATGCGCGGGTCGTTGTGGCCGACGGGCTGGAAATGGTGGTGCCGATAGGTGGCGCGCGGCCGGAAGTCGGCGGCCAGGTCGAGGTCTTTGTCCGCCCCGAGGCGATGCAGATCCTGGCGCAAGACGCTGACATTTCGACTGCAGGCATGAACACCATAGAAGGCACCGTTGACAGTCTGCTGTTCAACGGTGCCGCCAGCCGGGTGCTGGTGCGGACCGCAACCGGACTGCTGATCGAGATCGTGCACCGAATGGATGCCGGCCAAGTCCGCGTCAAGCCGGGTGACGCCGTCAAAGTTGGCTGGACCCATGGTGCCGGCCTGTGCTTTGGCGAGGGAGGCTGAGCCATGCTGCGCAGCGACACCGGCAAGCTCTCGCTCATCCTGTTGATGACACCGTTCCTGCTCTGGATCGTGCTTCTGATCCTGCTGCCGCAGCTCGGCATCACCTTCGTCTCGCTGCGCGAGAAGATAGGGCCGAGGCAGTATGAATTTGGTTTCGGCAATTACATCGCCTTCATCCAGGAGCCGATTTACTGGAATACGCTGTTGCGCACCGCCTGGATGTCGATTCTAGTCACCGTGATGTCACTGTTCGTCGGTTTCCCGATTGCTTTCTACATTGCCAAGATTGCCAAGCGCCGGTCGCGCGTCGGCCTGTTCCTGCTCTGCCTGATCCCGCTCTGGGTCAGTGACCTGGTGCGCGCCTTCGGCTGGATCGTGCTGCTGCGCGAGACCGGGCTGATTTCCGGAGCGCTGCAATATGTCGGGCTAATCAACGGGCCAGTGGAAATGCTCTACAACGATGTTACCGTCGTCATCGGCTTGGTCTACACGGTGGTGCTGTTCATGATTGTGCCGCTGGTTTCGACGCTTGACGGCATGGACAATGCGATGTTGGAGGCCGGCTACAATCTCGGCGGCAACCGGCTTACCGTGTTCCGGCGCATCATCGTGCCTTACGCCATGCCGGGGATCGTCTCGGGCTGCATCATCGTCTTCATGCTGACGGCGGGCAGCTACCTGACCCCGATCCTGCTGGGCGGCAAAAACTCGATGTGGTTTACCGAGATGATTTATGACCAGTTCATCACTCGCTACAATTGGGAGGCGGGGGCGGCTTTCGGTGTCCTGCTGCTCGGCTTCACCTCACTGGTGATCTGGCTCGGATTGAAGTTAACCGGGCAGAATCTTGCATCGACCGTGGCGAGGGATTGATGCGATGAATGTTGCCGCACCTCAATCCGCTTTTCTGAGAACCGTCTATGTTCTCTATGTCGTATGCTTTTTTGCTTATCTGGCAGCCCCGCTGTTTGCCGCAGGCATGTTTGCCTTCAACGACTCGACTATTCCGTCGCTGCCCTGGCGCGGCTTCACGCTGGGATGGTTCTTCGGCGACACCGATCCGGTGATAGGCATGTTCCATGACCGGCGGCTAATGCGCGGGTTGACGAATTCGCTCTATATCGGGGTGATCGTGTCGCTCCTGTCGGTGGCGACCGGGACCTGCAACGCCTTTCTGTTCGAGCGTCGGCAGTTTCCGTTCAAGAACGCGCTCTACATCATGATGATCATCCCGCTGGTCATTCCCGGCGTCATTCTGGGCATCTCCATTCTGGTCTTCGCCTCGATGGTTGCCAACAGCGCCGACCGCGCTTTCGGACAGAATCTGAGTGCATTGCGGCCAGGAACTCTCCTGGTGGTTGTCGGGCAATTCTCGTTCCTGACCACCATCACCTCGCTGGTGATCCAGGCAAGGCTGAAGAAGTTCGATATTTCGCTTGAGGAAGCGGCGCTCAATCTTGGCGCCTCGCGGCTCAAGGTGCTGGCCACGGTGACCATGCCCTATCTCAGCCCGGCCATGTTCTCGGCCTTCGTGGTCGCCTTCCTGGTGTCGTTTGAAAACTTCAACACCACCTTGATGCTGGTCGGATCCGACGCGCCGTTGACGATCACCATGTATGATCGCATGGTCAAGGTCGGCTCGACGCCGGTGCTCAACGCGGTTTCCTTCTTCCTCATGGTCGGTTCCGGGCTGCTGGCGCTGCTAAGTGTCGTCGTGCAGCGCGACCGACCCTCGGATTGACCGTAGTTACCAAGGGTTTCGGTCCCGCCAGCAAGGAGTGATCATGATTGACCTCAAGAGCTTTGGCGATCTCTCCGGCATGGAGTTGGGCAAGTTCAAGCCTAAGGCCAGCATCTCAACGCGTGGTCCTGACCTGTTCAGGCGTTCTGCGGCGCGTCTTGAACGCCGCATTGGCGTAACGCGACCGGGATTGGAAAAACACCCCGCGTCAGAACCCGGCCAAGGCGCGCTCTGCACGGGCGTAAAGGGACCGACGGCTGTCCAAATCCAGTTGATTGGTGGACTGGACCGCGATCGCCCTTTGCTTGGGGTCATACCCATGCATCAGGGCGTCCGCGTCAAAGGGATCCGATTCATTGTTTGGCCAGTATGACTTGCAGAACGAAACGTCCTCGGCCAGCAATCCCGTGTTATCTGCGACCAGATCGACATAAATGCCATAGAGATAATATTCCGACATCGTCTGCGCGCGAAAGATGACGTCATGCAGCGGACAGTTGTGTTCAGCTTCCACTCTTTCCGCCATGGCACGCGCCACAGCCGTGCTCCAGAGCACACAATTTTCTATGTAATGCGGACGATGGCTGTCCGGCATCTCGACCCCGAGAAAGTCGCAGGCCGTTTGCACCCAAGGGCGATGCATCGGGTTGCGGGTTTCACCGTCAGCGCGAAAGAACCTGACGAGATTTCCCTCAAAAGCATCCTCGGACTGGAAATCGCGGACAAAGGCAACGTCGCTGTCCACATGCATGATGGCTGTTTCCGGGATACGTCTGCTCATCTCGATTTTCAGACATTGCTGGACCATCCATCCGCGCACGAGTTGCCCCCGCGCGGTGAGGTAGAGTGGCCTGCGGAAACCTGCCTTGATGCGGGCCAGAAGTCTTGGCGCCTTGGGCAGCTTCATGAGCCTGACCGGAAGGACGTCCTCTTGCGCCAGGACGCGGCGCCGAGAGGTCTCGAAACGCTTAAAGACGGCAAGATCGGTCTTGGGGACCACGACATCATGCCGGATGGATGGCTCGACATGACGGTCAACCGAGTCAGCAAGTAGTCCGAAAATATCGAGATCGCCCGCCATCGAACAGGTGAGCAGAGCGACGCTTTTGGGCGGAGCCTTCACCGTGTCTTGGTCAGGATCGTGAGTTTGAGAAGCAGACATGCGGCACCCTGATGGTGGTGAAAATTCCAAGTCAGTTGTGAAAGACCTGAGGTTAGATAGGGTTTTTTGACGGCAACGTATAGAGCCATACGCCCACATCATTCTAACGCACCGGGATCTGTGCATCCCGAAGCAATCATCCTTCTGCGGTCCACCTGACCATGTCATGCGCCGGACAGTCCTCGCATTTTGCAACAGAAAATGAATTTTGTGCAACGGCAGCACCGGACAACTTGCCGATTGAGGGGGGCTTCTGCTACCTGCCAACCATGACCCAATCCTTAGTCCCCTCCCGATCCTACCTCATCGTCTCGCCCGGCCGGAACGAGGCGCAATACATGCGCCGCACGCTCGACAGCGTGATTGCCCAGACCGAGCGGCCGGCACTCTGGATCATCGTCGATGACGGGTCCACTGACGAAAGCCCCGAAGTCCTTGCCGACTACGCCGCGAGGCACGACTGGATCCGCGTCATCCGGCGCGAGGATCGCGGCCATCGCGCCGTTGGACCGGGCGTGATCGAGGCCTTTTATGCCGGGCTCGACACTGTTGCACTTTCGGAGTTCAGCTATCTCTGCAAGCTCGATCTCGATCTCGACCTCCCAGAGGGCTATTTCGCGGGGCTGATCGACCGGATGGAGGCCGACCCGCGGGTTGGCACCTGTTCCGGCAAGACCTATTATGTCGATGCGGCGGGCCGCAGGATCAGCGAAAAGATCTCGGACGAGATGTCGATCGGGGCGTCCAAATTCATGCGCGTGGCCTGTTTCAGCCAGATCGGCGGCTTTGTCCGCGAGGTGATGTGGGACGGGATTGACTGCCACAAGGCGCGGATGCTGGGCTGGAAAGCGGTGAGCTGGCGTGATCCCGACCTCGCCTTCGAGCATCTGCGCCCGATGGGATCGAGCCAGCAGAACATCTATACCGGGCGCCGTCGGCATGGCTATGGGCAGTATTACATGGGTTCGGATCCGCTCTATTTCACCGCCACCGCGATCAAGAAGATGGCGCATCCGCCCTATGTTCTGGGCGGGCTCGCCACTTTGCAGGGCTATCTGGGTGCCTGGTGGCGGGGCGAGAAACAACATGGTGACGCCGACCTGCGCGCCTTCATCCGCGCCTATCAGCGCGAAGTGCTGCTCAGGGGCAAGGCCCGCACCGTCGCCCGCATCGAGGCGGAGCGGGCGACGCTGTGGCGAGGGTGAGTTGTTCTTTTGAGCCCGGTTGCGAGACGTTGATAGGAATACCAGCCTTAACGGCCAAGACGTCGGATAAGTCCCATAGACTTGCGATAAATCAGTGGCGGCACAAGATCACGTACCACCCGCAGCACTGCCTCGTTACTCTTGGCGTCACCTTTGCCGGGGCGCTGCTTGAAAACGGTTGACTGGGCTGTGCGGCCCTCTTGCCATGTCGCCGTGTAATAATAGAGCGCGATGGATAGCCGAGGTTCGTTCCGGGGATGGTTCACCGCTTCCGGGTTGCCATGCATTGTGTCCCTGCCGGTCGAAAAACAGCACATCCGGTTCATGATAGGTGCAAAGCCTGCAACCTTCTGCGACATGTCGTCGGTCCAGATCTCGAACGATCCGCCATATTCCTCCTTCCAGTCGGGATTGAGATAGATCAGAACGTTCATCCGGCGTTCCAGATTCATCAGTGGGTGGTGATCGAAATCCGCGTGAATCCCGAGGAACCCTCCGGTTTCGGTTCGGTGGATCCCACCGCCCTGAAAATAGGGGTCGGGGATCAATCCCTTGATGCCGGACATCTGTTCCAGAAACTGGATGAAAGGACGCGAATTGAGGGCGTGGAAAACGGCCTTGGTGTAGTTGGGCAGGTAATCAGGCGTGAAGGACGTCTTGAGCTTTTCGTTGCCACTGGCGTGCTCGGGGTCCTTCGATCCCATCGACAGCGCCTCTTCGCGCACATGTTCCAGTATCTCGAGCGGCAGAAAATTATCGAAACACCCGTAATCATAGGGTTTCTTGCCTTGATACTGCGCAGCGACGCGCGCTCCGATCTCCTTGGCTTGAGAGTTGGAGATGGAGAGTGTCGTCGGATCGAGTGGATAAATAGGGTCTGTCATCATGAACATCATTTCTTTCGAAGGACACACTCTCACTTTACATTCTGCTACAAAAAATACATGGATTCAAACTCTTTGTGGAGTATTTAATCGGAATAGATCGTGACCCTACCTGAAGTGAGAACCACAGCAGCAAGGTTGCGTCTTGCATCGACCAAGAGGATAATACTTGGATATTGAGACGAAGAATTTCGTGTTCCCACAATACTTCAACTGTGTTGACAGCATCCGAACGATAGCTGCTCTGGTCGTGGTCATTTCACACTACCATCACTTTTATCTTTCAGATTTTTCTGCTCGCGACGAGATACCTTCGAGCCAATCCTTCCCATACTCAGAGTTGCTGCGGCCTTTATATGATTTTGGCGGCAATGCAGTTCAGTTGTTTTGGGTCATTTCTGGATTTGTATTCATGCATGTTTACGCGCAACGGCCGACATCTCCCTACCAGTTCTTTGCGGCGCGCTTCGCTCGGCTTTATCCCCTACACTTTGCAACACTCATATTCGTGCTTTTGCTGCAAACCATAAGTATAAACTATGTGGGACACTGGCAGATTTACGGAAACAACGACACGCGACATTTTTTACTACAGCTTTTCATGGCGTCAAACTGGTCCACGCTCTCCCGTGGTCTAAGTTTCAACGGCCCAATTTGGTCAGTCTCTCTCGAGATAGGGGCCTATGTGATGTTCTTCCTTTCCTTAGGCGTTCTGCGCAAGTTTGGAGTATTGGCGGCAGTACCACTGGCGGCTGCATGTTGGGCGATTTCTATTGTCTCTCCCTCCTTTATTCCCTTGGTTCGAATGTCCGTATTCGAATGTGCGGGCTACTTTTACTCAGGCATCATATTGTACATGCTCTTTCAAAAGTTCTACTCGTGTACAGCACACCTTTCCGCTATCTATTCTCTGTCTTTGTTGGCGAGCGGCATCAGTGTTCTGGTTGGCGACCAGCGGGCATCGACGGTATCTATCAGTTGGTGCATCCTCTTGACGGCTGCACTAGTTGATCTTCGATACGGGAACAAGATCGCAAAATTAAAGTCGGTTGGGAACGTAAGCTATAGCTTGTACCTCGTTCACGTGCCCCTACAGATGTGCGTCCTGCTGGTAGCCGATCTTTTTTTTGAAGGAAATCGCGGCTTTGCTCAAAGCCCTTTCTTACTTCCTATCTACCTCATCTCGTCTGTCTTGGTGTCTTTTTTTGTTTATCGCTTCTATGAGTTGCCAGTAGGACGTCTTTACAGAAATGCTTTCAACCGAAATCCTTTGCGCGTCTGACATTTGGATACAGCCCTTTCACTTCACGTCTGCGGCGGGCGCCACTCTGCTCCTAATAGCCGCGCCCAGGCGCCAAGAGCGGCCAGTCGCGTTGCGGGCCAGACTGGTGCCAGCGGCCGTGGCGGAGCGCGCCAAGCGCCGCCATGTGCTGTCTGTAGCCATAGCGTGCGAGCCATTTGCGCCGCGCTCTCCGGTAAAGCACCGGATCGGGATGCGCGCCCTCGGGGCCGATGTTGAGTGCAAGCGCACGCAAGTGTTCCGAGGAATTGCGGTAGACGTTCTTGATGCCCTGATTGGGGTGGTGGCGATAGTCCATCACGAAGCCCGGATGCGAGCGAACCTGACCCACATCGAGCAGCCGTATGTTGAGGTCGATCTCGTCGCCCGGCCGCAGCGTTTCGTTGAAACCTCCCACCGCTTCGAGCGCCGTGCGGCGATAGAGACATTGTGACGGGCAGGGGGTGACATACATCGCCAGATCGGCGCGCGTGACATTCTGTTCTGAATTGAGGCTCACGCCGATATGCGCCCCGTCCGCAGCAATCCGGTGGTTCGAGCCAAAGACCATCACCGCCTGCGGATGCCGTGCAAAGGCCGCCAGATGGAGCGTGATCGCGTCGGGCAAAAGCCGGTCGTCGGCATCGAGAAAGAGCACGAAATCGGTCGTGGCCCGCCTGAACCCGGTATTGCGCGCCGCCGCCGCCCCGCCATTGGGGCGCTGCATGGCCTCGACCGCGGGATGCGCGGCGGCCAGTCTCTGGGCCAGCGCGAAGCTCGCGTCGGGCGAGCCGTCATCCACGATCACGATCCGCTCTGCCGGATCACTCTGCGCCAGCGCACAGGCCACCGTTTCCTCAAGGAAAGGAACGGAGTTGTAGGCGGGGATGACTATGGTGACGGATGCCATGCTGATGCCCCTTGGGAATGTGCTGAACCATTCGAGCGTTACAGTGGTAAAGATTCGTTTAGCTGTGAAGAGCAGTAAGAAAGGGAAACCTGGTCACTCCAAAGCCAAGATATCGGTTTGATGACGCATCGCCACCAATGCATCCTTTTCGACAGGTACGAACGTGTCCTCGTTATAGTAAAGGATACGTTCGTAGAATTGATAGAGGATGTCGGCAATTAGCGCCTGCTTTCCCTCCGAGTAATCATGAGGATTGAACTCCATCAACATTACCGGCTTTTGGGACAGCAATTTGCTCATTCCATTGAGAACTTCAAGCTCGAACGCCTCTACATCCATCCAGACCAGCCGAACATCTCTTGGATCTTTTTTGTTTTTTTGTAAGATGTTGTCGATTGTATCCACTTCCACTGAGATAGTAGTCTCGTTGGCCGACTGCGCTATGTGCGATGCTCCAAAGTTGAACACGTCCTGAACAAAGGGTAAATGCCCTGGATTGCTTCCTGCAGCTGTGTTTAAGGCCAAAACTCTTCCACTCAAATTGTTGAGTGCGATATTTCGTTGTAGCAAATCAAACGTGCGGGGATCCGGTTCAAGCGCGATCTGACACTTAAAATCATGTTCGAGTGAAGCATAAATAGTATGTGTGCCGATGTTGGCCCCAATCTCCAGCATTATCCCGCCTTGGGGAAGTCGCCGTGCGTCACGCGCGAGCTCAATTGCCTTGTGGATGAGAAGGCGCTGATACTCTCCGTGCTTCAGCAAGTGCCGTCCGATGTAGTCCCAAGTGGGAAACAGCAGCATGTGATCTGGAAAACGACGACACAGGATCAGATCGTGACGGTCAAGAAAGCGGTAAATGAGACTCCTGCCCTTGTCGGTCTCAAAGAACCTTTGGACTGAACTAACTAAAACTCTTCGTATTTTGGACAAATGTTCTTACCTTTTTAATTGTTTGGGCTGAGACTAGCCTCGTACTTTGGACTACTTTTCATCCATTGGCACTGAAACTCTTAAGATGATGTCAAGTCAGTTTTCCCGGATGCAGCCACCGCCCCTCGCCCCGGCCCGCGCTTGCGGAACCTCAGGAACCAGGCCTCGAAGCTGCGAAAGCTGATCTCGGCGATCAGGATCGCGAGGGCGTAGTAGAGCGGCAGCACCCAGCCCCAGCCGGTCAGCCCGAGCACTTCGAAGGTCTTGGTCACGATGGCCAGGGCAAAGAGGTGATAGAGGTAGATGCCATAGCTGATCTGTCCGATCCGCTCGATCGGCGGCAGCGTCAGGAGGGGCGCCATGCCGTTGTCCTCGCGGATCACGAGGCTGACCAGCATCAGGCACATCAGGGAATGCACGACGAGGTTCGGCAAGCCTTCGAGCGCGCCGGGAAAGGCGGCGAGCGCGGTGAGCAGGGCCGCGAACCACAGCCAGGGTGCGATCCGGAACCCGGTCAGGGCGCGCAGCGCGGCAAAGCCCCGCGGAGAGTTGAGCAGGAGCGCGCAGAGCGAACCCATGAGGATCGGCGCATAGGTCGTGCAGCAGATTTCGAACCGCAAATGTTGTCCGTCGATGGGCAGAAGGCCCAGCCATTCGTAAAGCCCCATCGCACCGAGCACATTGGCCAGGATGAGCCCCCCCAGCACGGGCAGAATCCAGCGCCGCGGCACCAGAAGCAGCAGCGCGGGCCAGATCAGGTAATACTGTTCCTCCATCGACAGCGACCATGTGGGCGCGAGAAAGCCGATATCCTCGACCTTGAGGAAATTCGACAGGAAGAGGAAGTAATAGGGCAGGATCTCCAGATCCTGCGTCCGCCCCTTGAGGACAATGGCGTAAAAGGCCGCGATGCTGATCACGAGGAAATAGATCGGGATGATCCTGAGCGCCCGCCGCCAGTAAAAGGCGGTCAGGCTGAAGGCGCCGCGCGTCACCTCTTCGCGCAAGAGCAGGGTGGTGATGAGAAAGCCCGAGAGCACGAAAAAGAGATCGACGCCGGTATGCCCGCGCGCAAAAAGGACCGAGACGTCCGTCAACCCCTCCCAGATCGGCGTGTGATGCCAGATCACCGCCGAGATGGCGATGAACCGCAACCCGTCAAGCGAGCCGAAATGGCGCGTGGCAAGGTAGGTCTGATGGGCGTTGCGATCGTTGCTCATGGTCTCTCCTCCAGCCCCTGCACCGCCCGGTCGAGATACTCGGCAAAGACCGCGCTCAGACCATAGCGGATGTGATTGCCATCGGCAAAGAGGGGAATGCCCGCGCGGGTTCCAGGGCATGTTCCGGCGCTGCACAGGTCGTTCAGAAACGAAACGCGCAACGCCCCGGCGTCCTCGGCCCGCTCAAAGCTGGCGAGAAGCGGGGCAAAGTCGCGCAGATGCTCGGCCAAAGGCATATCCACCGGCCAGTCGGTCCCAAAGGCGAGGTTGCGTGCCAGCGTATGCGGCACATCATGCGGTGCGGCATAAAGCGGGTCGATGAGAATGACCCTCTTGCCCGCCTCCCGCAATCGCCTGACCGCCCCGATCAGTGCCGCGTCGAAGGCAGGCGCTATGTCTGCGCCCGCGAGCCGCGTGCCATCAACGATCAGCACGCCATCGCCAAAGGCCTGCCGCCAGATCGAGGCCAGAAAGACGGTGTGAATCGTCGGGCTGGTCTCGGCGCGGGCAATCGCGGCCTCGGCAAAATCGGCGCAACGTCGCACGCCAACGCGCGGCACCGGCATGCAGCCCGACGCATAGATGAGCGTGCCGGGCTCGCCGCGGGCGCGCAACCACAGATCGAAGGCCCCGGCCAGCGCCTGTGCGTGGCTGTCGCCGATCAGCGCCACTTTGGGTGGCCCGTCGGGGCCGACGGGACAGGCTGGGCCGGGCCAGTTGCAGCGTTCAAGATGCGTGGGGCGGTCCTTGGCATAGGCCAGCAGCTGCGCCACCTGTGGATCGAACCGGCCTGGCAGGCCGCCGCTCTGCCAGCCGACGAGGCAAAAGGCCAGCAGCGCAGCGCTGAGCCCGCCCGCAGCACCGAGGAGGGCGCGCGGATGCGTCAGCCACTTCCCGCTGCGCACCGGCGCCTCGACGTAGCGCATGATGAGCCAGGCCAGCCCCACCGACAGGCACAACCCGGCGATCCGCCAGTCGAGGCTTACCTCCGGCAGGGCGTTGCGCAGGACGATCAGCACTGGCCAGTGCACGAGGTAAAGCGGATAGGAGATCCGTCCCAGCCAGACCATCGGCGGCAGCGCGAGACTGCGGCTGACCGGCGTTCCGGGGTGCTCGCCGGACAGCAGGAGCGCAACCCCAGCCGCGACCGGAAGGGCAGCGAACCAGCCCGGAAAGGCAAAGCCCCGGTCGGCCAGCGCAAGCGTCAGCGCGATCAAAGCGAGCCCGACCGGGCCGGCGATCTGGACGAGCCCCTTTGATGGTCGGGCGCGTGCCACAGCAAGCGCGAGGACGCCGCCTGCAAGAAGTTCCCAGGCGCGGGTTGGGAGAAGATAGAAGGCGGCCCAGGGCTTCCAGCCGGTTGCAAACCAGCCGAGGGCGAAAGAGGCCAGCATGACCGCCATGAGGATGGGCAGGAGTGGGCGCCGCGCATGTCGGTGCAAAAGGATCAGAAAGACCGGATAGAAGATGTAGAATTGTTCCTCGACCGCAAGCGACCACATGTGCAGGAGGGGAACACCGTCGGCGTGAAGCCCGAAATAGTTGACGCTGCGCCAGAAATGAAAGTTCACGACATAGAGTTGCGACAGCGCCGCCTCGAGCGTCAGTTCGGCGAAGAGATCGGGCAGGAACAGGAACCATCCCACCGCCAGATAGCCCGCCAGCACGGTGACAAGCGCCGGGTAGAGCCGTCGAATGCGCGCCAGATAAAAGCCGCCAAGGCTGAAATCACCGCGCTCCAGCGCCCCCACCACGATCCGGGTGATGAGAAAGCCGGAGATCACGAAGAAGATGTCAACGCCGATGAACCCGGCCTTGCCGAGCGGCACGAGACCGAAGTGAAAGACCACCACAAGACCAACGGCGATGGCGCGGATCCCGTCGATGTCCGGACGGTAGGGCAGGCGGGCGGTCATCGCGCGGACTCTGCGTGACAGGCCATCGCCGGGGATCCGGGGATGCTATTCTTCAACGGTCGCCATCCAACGGCTCCGGGCGCGGGGCGCTGCCGCCCTGTCCGGCAAAGAGCGCGCCGATCCGGGCCGCCTCTTGGCGGGCGTCGAATTCGGCGTGCACCTTGTCGCGTCCTGCCAGACCCATACGCACCCGCAGGTCGGGGTCATCCGCAAGCCGCCCGATCCGGTCGGCCAGCGCCTCCTCGTCTCCTGGTGACACGACAAAGCCGTTTACCCCGTCCTCGACCAGTTCGCTCACCCCCGCCACCTGCGTGGCGATCACCGGACGCGCGCTTGCCAGCGCCTCCATCAGCACCACCGGCAAGCCCTCGGCAAAACTGGGCAGTACCATTGCATCGGCAGCACAGAGCGCCTCTGCCACCGCCTCTTGCGAGAGGTATCCGGCAAACTGCACGGCGTCGCCCAGAGGGGCCGCCAACCGCTCGAGATGGGTGCGATCATCGCCGTCGCCGACCAGAGTGAGGTGCAGGCCGGGCCGTGTGGCATGGGCGCGCGTAAAGGCCGCCAGCAGCACCCTGAGCCCCTTGATCGCCGTGATCCGGCCAACGAAGATCAGTCGTGTGCCGTGATGGGGCTTCGCGGTATCGCGCGCGTAAAGCTCTGGCAAGACGCCACAATGCACGATCCGGAGCTTGCTCCACTGCGCGGGGTCGGAGAAATACATCGCTTGCGATCGGGCAAAATGGCTGATGCAGGCGACAAAGGCGGCGCGGTCGATCTTTTCCCTCAACTGCCATGTCGTTGGCTCATAAAGATCGGCGGGGCCATGCAGCGTGAAACTGAACGGGATGCCCGACAGGGCCGAGGCAAGCATCGCGACGTTGGCGCTCGGACCTGCGAAATGATCGTGAAGATGGGCGATCCCGCGCTCCCGAAGATGCCGCGCCAGGATCAGCGCCTCGGCGAGATAGGCCAGTTGCTTCAGCCCGCCCTTGAAGCCCGGCGGCGCGCTGCGCCAGGCAAGCGCCAGTGCGGCAAGGCTGCGCCGGGGCCGGGCAAGGGCCTCGATCAGCGCGAGGGGCAGTGTGGCGGGCCGCCGGGCCGCAGCAATGATGTAGAAGGTCTCGCGCCGTGCCGCGCGTTCCTCGGGCCCGGTCAGGTGTGCGGCATCCGGGTAACGCATCGCGCAGGTCTCGACCCCAAAGCCGAGATCCCGCAAGCCTGCGATCTCACGCTGAATGAAGGTATGCGAGACCGCCGGATAGAGCGATGTGAGATATGCCAGCCGGGGCAGATCGGGTCTGATCATGCAGGAAAATTCCTTTCGTCCGATTCTGTCGTTATGGACAAGCGGTCAGCGCGAGTAAACCCGCAAGCGGGGTGTCAACACAGCTTGCACGGATCACGAACATTCCCCTTCGCTGCCATGAAAGTGACGCGCTACGGGCGCACTGGAAAGCCAAGGCTGGCTGGGTTAGAAAGCGGCAGGTCAGGCCGAAACCAGGTTGCCGGGCAGATGCCCGGTCTGGACAGGTGCGCAGGCAAGGGCGGCGAAAGGGATTGACATGCGACGCGCAGTTTTGATCCGCGAGGGGATTGCGCGGGCCGGTCGGTCGGCTGAGGCGGGTCTTTGCGACCTTTCCCACGCTCCCATCGGGGCGCGCGTGCCCTCGTCCGGGATGCGCCGGTCTCCTTGTCGATCCGGTCGAGAGATCTGAGCCATGATCCCGCCGCTTCTTGCCATCTTTGCCTGGCCGCTGGTGAGCATCGCCTTTTTCCGGCGGCTGCGGCTCCCGCTTGCGATTCTGGTCACGGTGATCGGCGGCTATCTCTTGCTGCCCGAGAATACCGCCTTTGATTTGCCGCTCCTGCCGAGTCTGGGCAAGCACACGGTTCCTGCGCTTGTTGCGCTTGGCCTCGCCGCCATCTTTGCGGGCAACGGTCGCGGCGGTGATGGACTTCCCGGCGTCTTGCCGGGGCACTGGATTGCGCGGCTGCTGATCGTGATGATCGCGGTCGGGGCAGCGATGACCGCGCTGACCAATCCCGACATGCTGTTTTACGGCGCGACGGTCCTGCCCGCCATCCGGCCCTATGATGCGGGCTCGAACGTTCTCGGTGCGATCATGATGCTTTTGCCGCTACTGGTGGCGCGGCGCTATCTCGCCGGACCGGACGCGCATGTCCTGCTGCTGCGCGTGCTTTGCATTGCGGCGGTCGGTTATGCGTTCCTCGCGCTTTTCGAAGTGCGGATGTCGCCGCAGCTCAACCGTTGGGTCTATGGTTTTTTCCCGCACAGCTGGGCGCAGCATGTGCGGGGCGGCGCGTTTCGTCCGGTGATCTTCTTGGCGCATGGGCTTCTCGTCGGCATCTTCCTGTCGGGAGCGGTCCTGGCGGCGATAGGTCTTGCGCGCATCCAGTCCGAGCGTCGGAGCAAGTTTCTGCTCACTGCGCTCTGGCTCGGGCTTGCGCTCATGCTCTCAAAGAACCTTGGCGCGGTTTTCATCACCGTGATGTTACTGCCGGTCGCTCTCTTTCTGCCACCGCGCGGACAGTTGATTGCGGCGGCCAGCATCGCCGGGCTCTTTCTGCTCTACCCGGTCGCGCGCAGCGCCGATATCCTGCCCATCGCGCGGGTGGTAACGCTGGCCCAAGACATAGACCCGGAGCGCGCCGCCTCCTTCATCACCCGGCTCGAGAACGAGGACCGGATGCTGGCCAAGTCGACCGAACGCCCGCTCTTTGGCTGGGGCGGTTGGGGGCGGTCGCGGGTCTATGATGAGACCGGCCGCGACATCACCATCGCCGATGGGGCCTGGGTCATCACGATAGGGGTGGATGGCTGGGTGGGCTATGTCGGACGCTACGGTCTGCTGGTGTTGCCCATCTTCCTGCTGCTTTTCCACAAGAACCGCTACCGCATTGGTCTCGAAACCTCTGTGCTCACGCTCATTCTCGCGGGCAATCTCATCGACATGGTGCCCAACAGTTCCAACACGCCGCTCACATGGCTCATTGCCGGGGTGCTTTGGGGGCGGCTCGAACTGGGGAGCGCAGTGAGCGAGGAGCATGGTGTTGTCGGGGCCCCGAAGCCGCGTGCGGGCTACCGACGCAAGATCCCTGCAAGAGAGCCGCCCGTCGCCCCCGAAGCCGCCACGCTGCCGCCACGACCCGCCTATAGCAGACAGGTGACGCGGACCCGCCATACCAGACCCACAGCAAAGTAGTTGCCCAATGCCTTACAAGATCGCGATTTCGATCATCAATTATCGCACCGGACCGATGACGATCGAGTGCGTGCGATCGGTGCTGGACGACATCGGCGATCTCGACGCCTGTGTCGTGGTGGTCGATAACGCCTCGGGCGACGGCTCTGCCGATCTGATCGCCGACTGGATCGCGGCCCAGCCCGCGGGCACGCCGGTCAGCCTTGTGCGCTCGGCCACCAATTCGGGATTTTCTGGCGGGCATAATCAGGGAATGGCAGCGGTGGAGGCCGACTATTACCTGATTCTCAATTCGGATGCGCTCCTGCGGCGGGGTTTTCTGTGCAGGATCCTTGCCACCGCTGATGCCACGCCGCGCGCCGGGTTGATCGCGCCGCAGATCGAGACCGAGGGCGGCGACATTCAGGTCAGCTGTTTTCGCTTTCACTCGCCCTGGAGCGAACTCATCCGCGGCGCGGGCAGCGGGCCGGTGACACGCCTGCTTGCGCGCCATGTGGTGGCCCTGCCGCCACCCGTTGATGTCACTCAGATCGAGTGGGCAAGCTTTGCCTGCATCCTCCTGCGTGGCCGGATGGTGCAGGATATTGGCCCGATGGACGAGGGCTATTTCCTCTATTTCGAGGATGCCGAATACTGCCTGCGCGCCCGCCGCGCGGGCTGGCAGGTCATTCAGGAGCCGGGCGCTGTTGCGGTGCATTTTCGTGGCGGCAGCGGTCCGGTCAAGGCGCTGGAGCGTGCCCGCCGCCGCCTGCCGCCCTATTTTTACGCCTCGCGTACGCGGTTCTTTCGTCAGGGCTATGGTCTGCCTGGCCCGGTTCTGGCAAATGTCATGTGGTTTTCGGGTCGTGTTCTGGCACAGTTGCGCAGATTTACGGGACGTGACGTCTCGCCCGCCATGGAGGCGGAGGCACGCGATCTCTGGATAAACGTTCTGAGCCCTCTCGGACCCCGACGAGCTCCGGGGGAATAAATGAGCCTGCCCGATTTTCTGATTATTGGCGCCATGAAATGCGGCACCTCCACCTTGCAGGCTCAATTGGCATGTCAGTCCGGTGTCTTTATGACAACGCCAAAGGAGCCCAATTACTTTTCGAATGACGAGATTTTTGCGCGTGGGCCAGATTGGTATCAGGAGCTGTTTGCAGCGGCCGAACCAGGTTTCCTTAAGGGAGAAGCCAGCACACATTACACCAAGCTGCCGACCTATCCCAGGACGCTGGAGCGGATGCAGGCCGCCTTGCCCGAGCCGCGCCTGATCTACATGATCCGTGATCCGATGACGCGTGCAGTGTCCCATTACATCCACGAATGGACTGAAGGACGTCTGGGAGGCGATGTTGATGAGGCCTTTCGCCGGACGCCCGAGATTGAAAGCTATGGCTGCTACGGCATGCAGATCGCGCCCTTTGTTTCGGCCTATGGCACCAATCGGATCTTGCTCACGAGTCTGGAACAGCTCACCGCCGAACCTGAGGCCGAATTCAGCCGCATCGCTGCGTTTCTAGGTCTGCCCGAGGGCGCTGCCTGGCGCCACGATGTTGCCGCGCAGAATGTTTCGGCCAAACGAACCCGCCGCCTGCCGATGCAGGGCCTTCTGATTGACAATCCGGTTGCCCGCAGGGTGCGGCATGTTCTTGTCCCAAAGCGTGTCCGGGCCTGGGTGCGAGCGCGGCGCAGCATGGCAGATCGACCGGAACTGTCTGCCGATCTGAAGGCGCGGTTTCAGGCGCGCTTCATCGAAGATCGAACGCAACTCGCAGATTTTTTCCCCGGCCATCCGGCCCTTGATCTGTGTTATCCGTTCGTGCCGCGATGAGGCGACCCGCTGACATCGCCGCCGTCGTCATCGGGCGCAACGAGGGGGCGCGGCTCATTGCCTGTCTGGAGGCCTTGCGGGGGCAGGTCGGGCGGATGGTTTATGTTGACAGCGGCTCGACCGATGGCAGTCAGCAGGCAGCGATCACGCGCGGGGCGGAACTGGTGCAGCTTGACACCGACCGCCCGTTTACGGCCGCACGGGCGCGCAACGCCGGGTTTGCACATCTCATGCAGGGCGGGCAAACGGCACGCTATGTGCAGTTTCTCGATGGGGATTGCGCGCTGCAACCCGGCTGGATCGAGGCTGCGCGGAGCTTTCTCGACAAGAGCCCGCAGGCTGCGGTGGCCTGCGGGCGGCGCCGCGAGCGCTTTCCCGAGGCGTCGGTCTACAACCGTCTCATTGATGCCGAATGGGACACGGCGCTGGGACGCACCCGGTCCTGCGGGGGCGATGCGCTGATCCGGGTTGGCGCCCTCAAGGAGGTCGGCGGCTACAACCCGGACCTCATCGCCGGCGAAGAGCCCGAGCTTTGCGTGCGGTTGCGCGCGAAGGGCTGGGAGATCTGGCGGCTCGATGTCGAGATGACGCTGCATGACGCGGCCCTTACCCGTTTCGGACAGTGGTGGCAGCGCACACGGCGCGGCGGCTATGCCTTTGCCCAAGGGGCGGCGATGCACGGCGCCCCTCCCGAGCGTCATTGCGTGCCCGCATTGCGGCGGATCATCCTCTGGGGGCTTGCGCTGCCGTTGGTGACGGTTCTGGGGGCGTTTGTAACGCCGTGGGCGCTTTTGCTGCTGCTTGCCTGGCCGTTGCAGGTGGTGCGGCTTTGGTGGCGCGGGATGCCGTGGGCCCGTGCGCTCTTTCTCACGCTGGCGAAACTTCCCGAGGCGCAAGGCGCCCTGACCTATTGGTGGCGCCGTCTGACGCGCGCCCGCGCGCGGCTGATCGAGTATAAATGAGAGGGGAGTCCGGACCTCTGAACAACCCGGCCACCCACGCTCTGCCCCATTTATCCCGGCACGATCCTGAGCGCCCGCAAGGCGTTGAGGATGACCGCGACGTCGATCACCTCTTGCAAGAGCGCGCCCTGCACCGGCGTCAGGTATCCGAAGGCCGCGGCCACCATGCCAACGACCGACAGACCAATCCCGGCTACGACGCTTTCCAGCGCGATGCGGCGGGACGCTTGGGCGATTTCGATCCCCGGCAGAAGGCGATCCAGGTGATCGACCAGCAGCACGACATCCGCCGCCTCGGCCGAAGCTGCCGCCCCGCGCGCGCCCATGGCAACGCCGATATCGGCGGCTGCCAGCGCGGGCGCATCGTTGACGCCATCGCCCACCATCATCACCGGGCCATTCTTGTGCTCGGTCAGAACCAGCAGCACCTTTTGATCCGGGGTCAGATCTGCGCGGACGGCGTCGAGGCCCAACCCTTGCGTCACGGCCGTGGCCACGGCGCGGCGATCGCCGGTGGCCAGAAGGATGCGGGAGATGCCCAGGCCGCGCAGTCCCGCGAGAAGGTCTGCCGTGCCGGCGCGCAGCGCGTCGGCCATCACCAGATGGCCCATCAGTTCGCCGTCCACGGCGAGCGCCACCATCACCGACCCCGCCTCGATGACCGCGCCTTCGGGGTCTGAAACGCCTGTCTGCGCGGCGACGAAACCGGCGCCCCCCACCACGATCCGGCGTCCATCGACGGTTCCCACAACGCCTTCGCCGGGCGTCTCGACCGCATTTTCAGGAGCCGGCAAGGCGGTGCCGCGCGCACGCGCCGCCGCGACGATCGCCTGTGCGATCGGATGTTTCGATGCCTGATCCAGCGCGGCCGCGAAATACAGAATGTCATCCTCGGACAGGTCGCCATGCCTGTCGATCGACACGATCTGTGGTCGCCCGTCGGTCAGCGTCCCGGTCTTGTCGAGGATCAGGGTCGTGATCCGGGCCAGAGCCTCAAGCGGCTTTGCACCCTTGATCAGCACCCCGAAATGGGCCGCCCGTGACAACCCGGCCACCAAGGCCACCGGAACGGCGAGGATCAGCGGACAGGGTGTCGCGACCACGAGAACCGCAACCGCGCGGATCGGATCGCCTGTGAGCCACCATGCGGCAGTTGCCAGAGCGATCGTGACAGCAAGAAACAGCAGCGAATAGCGATCGGCCAGCCGGGCCATCGGCGCCTTGGATTTCTGCGCCGCCTCGACCAGCCGGACGATGCCGGCATAAGTGCTGTCCGCAGCCCGCCGCGTGACCCGCAGGTCAAAGGCTTCGCCCGCATTGGTCGAACCGCTCATCACGTCCTGCCCGTGCTCTAGCCGGACGGGCATCGATTCACCCGTCAGGGCCGACTGATCGAGCATCGCGCGCGCGCTCTCGACCCGGCCGTCCACGGGCGCGATGTCGCCCTGCCGGATCAGCAACAGGTCGCCCGGCGCGATCTCTTCGAGCCCGACTTCGTCCAGCGCGCCATTGCGATGGCGCGTGGCCGTGCGCGGAACGCGCGACAAGAGATCGGTCATCTCTTGCCGGGCGCGCCCTTGCGCGAAACTCTCAAGCAACGTTCCGCCCGAATACATCAATGCGACAACCGCCGCTGCAAGGAATTCACCGAACAGCAGCGCCGCCGACATCGAAAGCGCCGCCACGATGTCCAGTCCGACCTCGCCTCTTGCAAGGCTGCGCACGATCTCCACCGCCAGGGCCGCGAGGACGGGAATGGCGCTCACCGCCCAGGCGAGGTTAGCTGCATCCGTCCTCCCCGCCAGCCACAGGCCCAGGCCTGACAGCAGACCGATCAGTGCAACGGCCAGCAGCAAGACGTTCAGGCGATCATGAAACAGAGGGTTCATCTGGCGGACATCCCTGGGTCAAACCACGTGCCGAGGTCTGAACGGTTCTCGCAGAGCCGTCCCACGCTCGTTTCGTGAAGAGGGTTGCCCTCGCGGTCAGGAAAGAGGGCGTCAGGCCCGAGACTACGCGCTAATTCCGCGCCTTCCAAGCGTTGCTTCCGTGTCGGGACCGCAGCCCAACAGCCTGCTCCACCGCACGCCAAGTGGCTCTGACAGAGCCGTTGAGACTTCAGGACAGGATCGGCGCGGCGCGGGTTTCTCTCTCAGGCTTGTGCTGAAAGCTGAACCCTTGACTGTGCCCTTTGAGCAGCCGACACTTTACCGGAGGATGGCGCACGGGCTTTCCACCATTTTCGAGATCGGATCGGAGGCCATGACGATGAACACAAGATCCCGAACCGTCTCGTTTACGCAGATGAAGGACGGAACGAAAGAAGATTACGAACTGCTTCGCAAACATGAGGAGCCCTATCTGCGCCTTACTGCTGACCGGATCCTGAGCGAACTGCACCGACAGGGCAAGGCGACCCTCGAAGGATACAAGATCACCCGTCAGCAGCACGGGCTTCAGTCGGCAACCCGGGCAGAGGCCGACGGGGTGGACATTGATTGGATCGTTGGCGCTCTCCTGCATGACATTGGCGATGGACTTGCTCCTCTGAACCACGACCGGTTTTCAGCCGAGGTGATCCGCCCGTTCGTGCGTTGGGAGGTTACTTGGACGGTCGAACACCACGGTATCTTTCAGATGCTGTATTACGGCCACCATTACGGGTGGGACCGAAACGCGAGGGAGCGGTTCCGCGATCATCCCTGTTTCACCACCTGTGCGGCCTTCTGCGAGCGCTGGGATCAATCTTCTTTCGATCCCGACTATCCCTCGAAGCCGCTCGAGCACTTCGAACCAATGGTGCGGGAAGTCTTCTTGCGAAAGGCCTATGATCCGGACGTCATCCGTGACGGCGAAGTGTTGGGTCTGATCCCGGGCAGCTGAAACAGATGTCACGGACGGAGGCCCCGCCAGTTGAGTCCTCCGACCCGCTCTGCGGCAGATCACTGCCGAAGATGCTTACCTCTTGCAGGGACGAGTGTGTCACCTGACCTGCCCCCCGGAAGTTCCCTCGATCTGATCTGGAATCTGCCCAACCTGAAGGAGCAGAGGAGATGCGGAATAGCCGTTTTGCCGCGGCGCAGATCATCGCCGGGATCAAAGAGCAGGAAGCCGCGCTACCGGCTTCTGATCTCTGCCGGACGCATGAGCTGACCCTGTGTTCCAGCGCCCGCATCCGGAGATTTCCCGACCATGGACACCGCTTGGGGCGAAAAAATCACTTGTTCAGGAAAAATATTCGGGCGACCCTGCCGTCAAGCCGTCGAACAGGTGGGGAATACCCGCCCAAGCCACAAGATCGCGCAGCCGCATTGCCTTTAAAAGATTGCACATCCGCAGGGAAATCAGGAGGCCTTAGATGAAGCCAATCGCGCCTAACGACCGCCGCATCGCCAATATCCGGGTGGCAGAGTTCACCCCCTTCGTCTATCCCGATGGCGTGGCCTTGGGGGACTCCATCCTGCAACTGGACGACACGACCGAACTTGGCACCGGTTTTCACGTCTACCGGATGCCGCCTGGCATGACGACACGCGGCCATGCCCATAACGGCCATGAACAGTTCCTGATCCTAGAGGGCGAGCTGCATGAAAGTGACGGCACCATTCTGCGGGCCGGCGATCTGGTGTTCTACCGTGACGGATCAGAACACAACTCCTACGCGCCGAACGGCTGCCTTCTGGCCGTTCACATCGCCGGGCCTGAAACGCCGGTGGAATAGGCAATCAATGCGCCTCTGGCAGGCGCCGCCATTGTGAAACCGGCGTGAAGGATGGACGACGCGATCAAGCAACATGGTCAATCTCTCGCTATCATTTGGGCTGCGTGCTTTCGATATCTGGCAACGCCTGCATCTGGCGCCGGAGGTGTTCAGCCGGGTTGAGGCTGTGACCGCCTGCCGGATCTGTCTGGAGCGATTGCTGGCGCGTTGATTTCGCATTCGTGAGATTGGACTGCAAACCTCTTGACTTGGTTCGGGATGTCCTGAGATGATTGAATGATCATTCAGTGGTTTGCGGTAGAGCGTTGAGGTCGGACATGACGGTTTTGGCGCAGCGGGGAATTGACGGGAGTGATCACGTGCCGGGATCTGCCATCAAAAGGCCGACCTGCACCAACAGGGGAGACTGAAGCATGATGGACGTTGTTGATCAACTGGGTGCGCTGCGCGCCGGAGCGCTGAGCCGCCGCAAGTTCACGAAGGGTCTGCTTGCGGCGGGTGTGGCGATGACCGCGATGCCCTTGACCGGGCGCCGGGCGATCGCCGCGGAGGGCGATCAGGCCACTTATTTCACCTGGGGCGGCTATGACATCCCCGAGCTTTTCGGGCCCTATATTGCCAAGAATGGCGTGCCACCCAACTTTGCGACCTTTGGCGGCTCCGAGGAGGCGCTGACCAAGATGCGCGGCGGGTTTGTGGTGGATGTCTCGCATCCCTGCAACCAGGCGATGCCGCGCTGGGTGCAGTCTGGCCTGTTTCAGCCGATCGACACCTCGCGGCTGTCGAACTGGGGTGATGTGATCCCCGAACTGGTGGATCTGCCGGGCAATGACGCGGGCGACGGCAAGGTCTGGATGTCGCCCTTCGACTGGGGGCAGACCTCTGTGACCTATCGCACGGACCTTTTTGAGCTCGAGGGCGAGGAAAGCTGGGACATGCTGTGGGACGCGCGCTATGCCGGGCGGCTTGGCTCGCTCGCTTCGGGGGCGGATGCGTGGTGGTGCGGTGCGATCAAGGCGGGGGTCGATTTTGCCGATATCGACAGCGAGGGGGCTTTCGAGAAGATCGCCGCGGTGATGCGCGAGCAGCGGCCGCTGATCCGCACCTATACCGATGACACGACGACGCTGGAACAGGCGCTTTCGGCGGGCGAGATGGTGGCCTCGATGACCTGGAACAGCTCGGCCGTGCTGTTGCAGTCCGAGGGCATTCCGGTCAAGTTCGCCCGGCCGAAGGAGGGCGCGCTGACCTGGGTCTGCGGCCCGATGATCCACAAGGACGCGCCCAATCTCGACCGCGCCTATGAGGTGATCGATTCGCTTCTGAGCGTGGAGGCCGGGCATTTCATGATCAACGACTGGGGCTATGGCCATTCCAACGCCAAGGCGTTCGATGCGTTCGACGCCGAGACGCTGGCCGGTCTGGGGCTGAGCAAGAACCCGCTCGACGTGCTCAATGCCGGACATTTCCAGCACCCGCAGACCCAGGAGTGGGAGACGCGGATGAATGAGACGTTCGAGCAGATCAAGGCCGGGTTCTGAGCGGGTCATGGCGGCCCGCCGGCGCGGTCGGCGGGGTCCATGATCGCCTGTCCAAGAGTGGATCGGATGGCTGAAACCTCACTGTCAAAATCCCGGTCGGGGCAAGCTGCGGCGCGCGCTTCGGGTTCCCGCCTGACCCGTCTCCTCAACCGCAGCGAGACGCTTCGCGGCTATCTTCTGATGGCTCCCACCCTGCTGATCATGGGCATCGGGATCGTCGTCCCGTTCCTCATCCTCTTGATGATCAGCCTGTGGACCCGGCAGGGTTTTGGTTTTGACACGACCCTGACGCTGGTCAATTACGCCCGCGCCTGGAGCGAGCCGATCTATGGCGCGCTTCTGGCGCGGTCGTTCTGGATCTCGGGCGTGGCCACCGTCGCGACGGTGGCGCTGTGTTATCCCATGGCCTATTATGTGGCCTTTCACGTGCATCGCAACAAGATGATGTGGCTGATCCTGATGACCTTGCCCTTCTGGACCAGCTATCTCCTGCGGGTCTTCGCCTGGAAGGTGATCCTGGGCTACGAGGGGGTGATCAATTCGGGGCTGAGTGCGGCGGGGCTGATCGAGCAGCCTCTGGCCTTTCTGCTCTACAGCCCCACAGCGGTGATCATCACGCTCGCCCATGCCTGGGCGGCCTTTGCGATCCTGCCACTTTATGTTTCGCTCGAGAAGATCGACAAGTCGCTGCTCGAGGCGGCGACCGATCTCGGCGACGGGCCGGTGGCGCGGTTTTTCCGGATCACGCTGCCCCTGTCGATGCCGGGGATCATCGCCGCCTCGTTCCTGATCTTCATTCCCACGACCGGCGACTACATTACCCCCGCCCTTCTGGGCGGGCCGGATGGCACGATGATCGGCAATCTGATCCAGATCCAGTTCGGTGCGGTCAACAACTGGCCGATGGGGGCGACGCTTTCGATCGTGCTGATGCTGTGGATCGCGGCGCTTGCGCTGGTGTTCCTGCTGATCACCCGCAAGATGCAGGAGCGGATTGCATGAGCACGGGCAGCTATATCAAGCGGCCCAACCGGGCCTTGCAGGTCTATGCGGTCCTCTTCCTCGTCGTGCTCTATGTGCCGGTGCTGTTCATCCCGCTGTTCAGTTTCAACGACGCGGTGCATGTGCGCTTTCCGCTGCAAGGTTTCACGATGCGATGGTATTCTGAACTCTGGTCCCGGCAGGCGCTGTGGAATTCGCTCTGGAACAGCGTCCGTGTGGGGCTTGTCGTTGCGGTGATCTCGACCATTCTGGGGGTGCTGACCGCGCGCTCGATCACCCGTTACCGGCTCAAGGGCAAGGGCGCGCTGGTGGGGTTCATCATGATGCCGCTGGTGATCCCGGGCATCATCTTCGGGGTGGCGCTTCTGGTGCTGCTGAGCCGGATGGGGGTGCCGCTCTCGCTCTGGACGGTGGGGCTCGGCCATCTGATCATCTGTCTGCCCTTTGCGGTGGCCACGCTCTTGCCACGCTTCGAGGGGTTTGATCCCTCGATCGAGGAGGCCTCGGCCGATCTGGGCGAGAACGGCTGGTGGACCTTCTGGCGCGTGACCTTTCCGATGGCCCTGCCCGGCATCGTGGCAAGCCTGCTGCTGAGCTTCACGATCTCGTTTGACGAGTTCATCATGGCGTTCTTCCTGACCGGCACCGATCCGACGCTGCCGATGTATATCTGGGGGCAGTTGCGCTTTCCCAAGGAATTTCCCTCGGTGCTGGCGATGGCCTCGCTGATCCTGTTCGTGTCGTTCGTTCTGGTCTTTATCGCCCAATGGGTCGGGCGCATGGGGCTGGAGAGCCAAGAAAAGGAAGGACTTCAGTCATGACGTCAGCCGAGGCATTCATCTCGATCCGCAAGGTGAGCAAGTATTTCGGGGCCTTCCAGGCGATGGCGGATGTCTCGCTCGAGATCGGGCAGGGCGAGTTCTTTTCGCTGCTCGGTGCATCGGGCTGCGGCAAGACCACGCTTCTGCGGATGCTCGCGGGCTTTGAATCCACCTCCTCGGGAGAGATCTTCATTGACGGCCAGCCGATGTCGGAGGTGCCGCCACATCATCGCCCGGTGAACATGGTGTTCCAGAGCTATGCGATCTTTCCGCATCTCAACGTGGCCGACAACATCGCCTACGGTCTGCGCCGGCAGAAGCTGCCGGCCGCGCGGCGGCAGGAGATGGTCGACGAGATGCTCGAACTGATCAATCTCACGGGCTATGGCAAGCGCAAGGCCAACGAGCTGTCGGGCGGGCAGAGGCAACGGATCGCGCTCGCGCGCGCGCTGATCCTGCGGCCCAAGGTGCTGTTGCTCGACGAGCCCCTGGGCGCCCTCGACAAGCAGCTGCGCGAGCGGATGCAGCTGGAACTGCGCGCGTTGCAGCGGCAGGTGGGCATCACCTTTGTGTTTGTCACCCATGATCAGGAAGAGGCGCTGACGCTGTCGGATCGCATCGCGGTGATGTCGGGGGGGCGGGTGCTGCAGGTGGATACGCCGGCGCAGCTTTACGAGGCGCCAAGAACCCGCGAGGTGGCAAGTTTCATCGGCAACATGAATTTCTTTCGCGGCACCGTGCGGTGCAACGGATCCGCCATGGCCGCCATCGAGACCGAAGGGCTTGGCACCATCCCGATCCCGGCCGCGCAGATCACCAGGCCCGACGGCGCATCCGTGCAGGTTGCGGTGAGGCCCGAAAAATTCGCCCTGTCGGCCAGCCGGCCGGACGCAGGGCAAGCGGTCGAGGGACAGCTATGCACGACGACCTATCTGGGCGAGCGCAGCCATTTCTATGTCAGCATCACCGGCAAGGCCGAACCGGTTGCCGTCTCTGCGCCGAACAGCCATCGCGGAATGGAAAAGATGGACGCGCAGACTGAGCGGGCTTTGTGGCTGTCCTGGTCGTCAGATTCGATCGTGATCCTCGATGCGCAGTGACGTGAAGGGCGGCGGGCTCCAGCCGGCCCGGGACTGCGACCCAGACATGATGGCGAAGGATGCACGCGAGGAGCGCCTGAGGCTCAGCCGCACCCGGCGGACCGAGCCACGGGAGGTGCGCCGCAGTCAACTGATCGACGCCACGATCACCTCGATTGCCAAGCACGGGATCGGCGGCACAACGATGTCGACCGTCACCGAGGCGGCGGGCCTGTCGATCGGACTTGTGAATTTTCACTTCAAGAGCAAGCAGAACCTGCTCGAAGAGACGCTGACCTTTCTTGCGCGCGAGCATCACGAGCAGTGGCGCAAGGCTTGCGAGGATGCGGGACTGAGCGCGCCGGAAAAACTCCTGGCGATTGTCGGCTCGCATTTTCATCCCCGGATCTGCACCCGCAAGAAACTCGCGGTGTGGTATGCCTTTTTCGGAGAGGGCCGGCGCCGCGCGGTCTACCGTTCGCTGGTCGATGACCTTGACCGAGAACGCTATGATCTGTCCACCCGACTGTGCAGCGAGATCGAAGCGGAGGGGGGCTATGGCGGCCTGCCGCCGCATGTCGTCGCACGCACGCTCGAGGCGCTCTATGACGGGATCTGGCTCAATATCCTGATCTATCCCGACCGCTACAAACGCGACCGCGCGCATCGCCAGGTGCGGGCCTATCTGGCTTTGGTCTACCCCCACCATTTCGACAGGCCAGAGGTCTGATGCGGCAAAAGAAACAGAAGGTCCGAGGATGAGAAAGATGACAAGAGACCCCCGCTACGACATCCTGTTCGAGCCCGTCCGGATCGGCCCGCTCACGGCACGAAACCGCTTCTACCAGGTGCCGCATTGCAATGGCATGGGCCGCAGCTTTCCTTCCTCCATGGCGGAAATGCGTCGTATCAAGGCCGAGGGCGGCTGGGCCGTGGTCTGCACCGAAGAGATCGAGATCCATCCCTCGGCCGATCATTCGCCCTGGGCCGGAGGCCGATTGTGGGATGATCGCGACATCCCGGTTCTGGCGAAAATGTGCGATGGCATCCATGAATTTGGTAGCCTTGCCGGCGCCGAGATCAACCACGCCGGTCAGATGGCCGCCAACCGGTATAGTCGCGTCGTCCCGCTCGCGCCGTCGCATATGCCGGTGGGGACGCTTGATCCGGTTCAGGCGAGGGCGATGGACAAACAGGATATTCGGGATCTACGCCGCTGGCATCGGACTGCGGCCCTGCGCGCCCGAACGGCCGGCTTTGACCTGATCTATGTCTATGCGGGCCATCAACTCTCCACCATTTCGCATTTCCTGTCGCCCTATCGCAACCACCGCAGCGACGAGTATGGCGGCAGCTTGGAGAACCGCGCGCGGCTTCTTCGGGAAGTGCTGGAGGAGACGCGAGAGGCCATTGGCGACACCTGCGCTGTGGCCCTACGCTTTGCCGTGGATGAACTCATGGGGCCGATGGGATTCACCAGTGATGCGGAGGGCCGCGATCTGGTCGAGATGCTAGCCGAGATCCCTGATCTCTGGGACGTGAATATCAGCGGGTGGGAGCATGACAGTGCCACGTCGCGCTTCAAGCCATCCGGCTATCAGGATGCCTATGTGTCTTTCGTCAAGCAGGTGACGTCCAAGCCCGTGGTCGGCGTCGGACGCTATACCTCGCCGGATGCGATGGTCGCGCTGATCAAGTCAGGCAAGCTCGATTTCATCGGAGCGGCACGCCCCTCGATCGCAGATCCGTTCCTGCCCCGCAAGATCGAGGAGGGCCGGGTCGAGGATATTCGCGAATGCATCGGCTGCAACATCTGTGTCTCGGGCGACCAGAACTTCATTCCGATCCGCTGCACCCAGAACCCGACCATGGGCGAGGAGTGGCGCAGGGGCTGGCATCCTGAAAGGATCGCGCCCAGGACGGCGGAAGAAAGCGTTCTGATCGTCGGGGCAGGTCCGGCGGGACTCGAAGCGGCGCGCGCGCTCGGTCAGCGCGGCTATGCAGTCACCCTCGCGGAGGCCGCCACGGAGGCCGGCGGACGTGTCGCGCAGGAACGTCGCCTGCCCGGCCTTGCCGAATGGGGCCGGGTGGCGGATTATCGGCTCTATCAGATCCGTCAGATGGCAAATGTCGGGCTCTACCTCGAAAGTCGCATGACGGTGGATGCGGTCCTTGACGTCGGTGCCGATCACGTCGCAATCGCGACCGGCGCGAGATGGTCGCGCGACGGCGTCGGGCGGCAGAACCCGAGAGGCATATCGCGCACCGAGGGCGCGACCATCCTGACCCCGGACGATGTGATGACCGGCGTCATCCCGGACGGCCCTGTCGTGCTTTTCGATGACGATCATTTCTATATGGGCGGGGTCATCGCGGAAGCGCTGCACAAGGCGGGCTGCGACGTCACTCTGGTGACACCCGCGACCGAGGTTTCGTCCTGGACGCAGAACACGCTCGACCAGCACGCCATCCAGAAACGCCTGATGGAGATCGGCGTGAAGATCGTCACCGCGACGAACCTCGCCGCCATCGCCCCCGGATCCGTCTCTCTGGAATGCATCTATACCGGCGCCGTCCGCAGCATCGACTGTGCCGCGGTCGTTCTCGTGACCATGCGCCGTCCCTCTGACGATCTGTGGACCGCGCTCCAGGGCAGCGGCTTGCCCTCGCTCACGCGCATCGGCGATGCGCTTGGTCCCGGAACGATCGCCGCCGCGGTCTATTGTGGTCATCGCTTTGCCCGCGACCTGGGCCGCGAGACATCCGACACCGTAGATTTTCGCCGCGAACTCATTGACCTTCATCCATCCTGATCGGAGCCCCCCATGTCCCGCGACCCGCGCCATGATATTCTCTTTGAGCCGATAAAGATCGGACCCGTGACCGCACGGAACCGCTTCTACCAGGTCCCTCATTGCACCGGCATGGGCTATCTTCGGCCGCAGATGCTGGCCGAGATGCGCGCCCGAAAGGCAGAAGGCGGATGGGCCGTGGTCTGTACCGAGTATAACTCGATCCATCCGACATCGGATGACCTGCCGCATCCCTCCGCCGCGCTCTGGAGCGACAGCGACATCCGCGCCCACGCGCTGATGACCGAAAAGGTGCACGAGCATGGCGCGCTGGCGGGTGCGGAACTGTGGTATGGCGGCGCGCGAACGGCCAACCTGATGACCCGCGAGGTGCCGATGGATCTCGCCAGCCTGCCGAACGCTGTCGGGCACCCCTATCAGACCCGTGCGATGGACAAGACCGATATCCGCAACCTGCGCCGCTGGCACCGCAACGCCGCCCTGCGCGCGCGCAGCGCCGGGTTCGACATCGTTTATGTCTATGCCACGCATACCTATCTTCTGGCCAATTTCCTTGACCCGAGGATCAACACGCGCAGCGATGAATATGGCGGCTGTCTGGAGAACCGCGTGCGACTCGTGCGCGAACTGATCGAAGAGACCAAGGAGGCCGTGGGCGACCGCTGCGCTGTCGCCGTTCGCTTTGCCGCCGACGAAGAGATCGGTGCGGATGGCGTCCCGATCCACGGGGAACGCCGCGACATGTTCGCGATGCTGGCCGAATTGCCGGATCTCTGGGACATCAACATCGCGGACTATTCGCTTGAAATGGGCGTCTCGCGCTTCGTCAAGGAGGGCGCGCTGGAGCCCTACATGTCCTTCGTCAAGGCGCAGACGTCAAAGCCCGTGGTGACGGTGGGCCGTTTCACCTCGCCCGACACGATGGTCAGTCAGATCAGGCGCGGTCTGGTCGATTTCATCGGCGCCGCGCGGCCGTCCATCGCAGACCCATTCTTGCCGAAGAAGATCGAGGAAGGCCGCCTCGAGGACATCCGCGAATGCATCGGCTGCAACGTCTGCTATGCCGGGGACAGCCTGAGCGTGCCGATCCGCTGCACGCAGAACCCCACGATGGGAGAGGAATGGCGCAAGGGCTGGCACCCCGAACGGATCAATCCCCGGCGCTCGGACAAGTCCGTTCTGGTCGTGGGGGCGGGGCCCGCCGGTCTGGAAGCGGCGCGCGCCTTGGGGCAGCGCGGCTATCGGGTGACGCTGGCCGAGGCCACGCGCAACCTCGGCGGACGCCTGCCGCGCGAAGCGGCCCTGCCGGGGATGAGCGAGTATATCCGCGTGCGCGACCATCGCCAACAGGCCTTTCACAAGATGCCCAATGTCGAAATTTTCCTCGAAAGCCGCCTGAGCGCGCAGGATGTTCTGGGCTTCGGCGCCGATCATGTGGCGATCGCGACCGGGGCGCATTGGCGCAAGGAGCGGTTCGACGGGCGGACCTATGTCTCGATCGCGGCCGCCGGGACCGCGCCCGAAATCCTGACGGCCGATGACATCATGGATGGCAGGCTACCCTCGGGTCCGAGCCTCGTTTACGATGAGGACGGCTATTACATGGGCGGCGTCATTGCTGAACGGCTGAAGGCTGCGGGGCTGGAGGTCACGCTCTGCACGCCTGCCGAGGTCGTCTCCGAATGGGCGGGCAAGACCTCGGAACGCTGGCGGGTGCGCAGCCATCTGATGCGGCTCGGCATCAGGCTGGAATTGTCTCAGGCGCTGACCTCCTTCGACGGGGTGCGCGCAACCCTGACCTGCCAGTTCAGCGGCGCCCAAAAGGCCCTGCCCGTCGCCTCGGTTGTCATGGTCACGCAGCGCCGACCCGACGATGCCCTCTATCACGAATTGCTGGCAACCGTTGGCGGCGACGCCGCAAGACTGCCCTTCACCTTGAAGAGGATCGGGGATTGCGAAGCCCCCGCGATCGTTGCGGCGGCCACCTATGCCGGGCACCGCTATGCGCGTGAGCTTGAGGAAACCGTGGATATCGACGAGCCCCTCAAGCATGACCGCCTCGATGTGGGCTGGATTGAGGCCTCAACGACGTCGAGCGCGACCGCAAAGCCGGGATATCTTGAGACCCTGCTGCGTTATTTCGAGGAGGAAATCGAGGGCGAGGCCTATTTTGCCGCTATTGCCGAACGGATGAACAGCGCAGGGCAAAGGGAAAAAATGAACCTGCTCTCGCAGGTGGAGACCTGCACGGCCGATGCGATGCGCCCGCTGATCCGGAAATACGGGCTGACCGCGCGCAGCGTTGAGGCGCTGCACGCCAACGGGCGGGCGCAGGCGGCAAGGGCCCAAAGCGACTGGGTTGCGCTGATCGACGAGATGAACCGGACCTTTCCAAAATACATCGAGGATTTCCAGCGGCTTGAAACCATGGCCCCGCCGGAAGATCTCGCGGCGCTCAAGGTGGCAACCGCGCATGAGGTGATTGCGGTGGACTTTCTCACCCGCGAGCGGGCTCAGGATCCGCAGAGCACGGCTCCGCTGCATCACTTTCTCAGGACGGGCACAGCATGACCGCGCGGCGGGCCCTGATGTTTGCAGCGCTTGTCGCCTTCGCCGCGGCGGCAACCTATGTCACGGGCTTGATGTCGCCCGCCCCTGTCGTGACGCAATCCGGCGCCGAATGTGATAGCTGTTCCGCGCGCAAGGAAGGGCAGAAACAGCTCCGTAAGGCCTTGGCCCAGGCGAGAGCCGAGGAGAACTAGGGATGGGGCTTGCGACTCTCTTCTCGCCGCTGACAATCCGTGGACATGTGCTGAAGAACCGGATCTTTTCAACCGGGCACATGGCCGTCATGCTGCAAGACGGCAAGCCCACGGACCGCATGGTTGCCTATCATGAAGCCAAGGCCAAGGGCGGTGCCGCCCTGACGATCATCGAAGCGGCACGTGTGCACCCGTCGGGCGACTCCGGTCGCCCGGCGATCCGCGCCTACGACGCTGGCTGCATCCCCGGATATGCAAATCTGGCCAAGGCGTGCCAGGCCCATGGCTGCAAGGTCTTCGCTCAACTCAGCCATCCGGGGCGCGAGATGACAATGGCCATGGACGGAACCCATCCCGTGGCCTTCGCGCCGTCTGCCGTCCCGAACGAGCGCTTTCACGTCATGCCACGCGAGTTGCCGCTCGCCTTGATCGGCGAAATCATCAATGGGTTTGCCACATCCGCTGCACATATGCGACAGGCCGGGCTCGATGGGATCGAGATCGTAGCCTCTCACGGCTACCTTTTGGCGCAGTTCCTGAATCCACATGTGAACCGCCGCAGTGACGCCTATGGAGGATCGTTCGAGAACCGCCTGCGCATCGTTCGGGACGCCATAGCGGCAGCACGCCGTGGCGCCGGACAGGATATGGTCATCGGGATCCGCCTGTCCGGCGAAGACAGGGACCACGATGGCGTGGACCTGGCCGAGATGCTGGAGGTTTGCGCCGCACTCGGGACCGATCCGGCGCTGGACTATCTGAACGTGACGGTGGGAACGTCGGCGGGTTTGGCCGGCTCCGTCCATATCGTGCCGCCGATGGGGATTGACGCGGCCTATACTGCGCCGCTAGCCGCTGCGATCCGCGCGCAGGTTGACAAGCCCATCTTTGTCGCGGGCCGCATAAACCAGCCGCAGATTGCTGAACAGGTGCTGGCCTCTGGTCAGGCGGACATGTGCGGCATGACCCGCGCGCTGATCTCGGATCCTCAGATGCCTGCCAAATCACAAGCCGGGCAACTTGATGAGATCCGCGCCTGTGTCGCCTGCAATCAAGCCTGTATCGCCCACATGCTGAACGGCTGTGCAATCTCCTGCATCCAGCACCCCGAAACGGGGCGAGAACTGCAATATGGGCCACGCAAGCGGGTCGAGACCCCGTGCAAGGTGATGGTCGTGGGCGGGGGACCTGCCGGAATGAAGGCCGCCGCTGTCGCCGCAGAAGCCGGGCACCACGTCACACTCTACGAGGCCACAGCCTCTCTCGGAGGGCAGGTCAAACTTGCCCAAAGCCTGCCGGGCCGCGCCGAGTTCGGTGGCTTGACGATCAACCTCACGCGCGAGATGGACCGGGCCGGAGTAACCCTGCGCCTCAACACGCGCGTCACGGCCGATCTGATCGCGCGGGAAGCCCCCGATAAGATCGTGCTTGCGACGGGGGCAACGCCCTACAGCCCTGAAATCGAAGGCGCGGATGAGGCGCATGTGGTCAGCGCTTGGCAGGTTCTGCAAGGAGAGGCAAATGTGGGCAGTCGTGCGATCATCGCTGATTGGCGCTGCGACTGGATAGGCCTCGGGCTGGCCGAGTATCTGGCCCGTGAGGGGTGCCATGTGCGTCTGGCCGTCAACGGCATGGTCGCGGGTCAGTCCCTGCCGCAATATACCCGTGACAAATGGCTTGGAGACCTGCATCGGCTGGGTGTCGAGATCATCCCCCATATGCGACTTCATGGTATTGATGCCGATAGCGCCTATTTTCAGCACACGCTCAGCGGCGACCCCGTGATCCTGTCCGCGGTGGACACTCTGGTAACGTCCCTTGGTCACAAGGCGGAAACCGCCCTGGAACACGAGTTGCGCGACTGGGCCGGCGCGGTTCATGTCATAGGCGATTGCCTGTGCCCACGCACCGCGGAAGAGGCCATTCTGGAGGGGCTGAAGATCGGCTCGGCGCTATGAACCAGTCCCATCCCGGCCTTGGCCAAAGCGCGGAGGGTTCCTTTGCGGCTCTCAGCACCATCCGAACGACGCAGCCGGGAGAAGACCGCGTGGCGGGCCAAGCCGTAACACCCGATCGGCCCGTTTGCCCCGCCGAATGACACGTTGCCCTGTCCGCCCTCGCAAGATCCGATCCTAGAAGGAGAACCGGAATGACAAAGACAGCCAAGATCCTGCGCATCGAGCCCGACGGCCCTGCCGATTGCGGATTGCAAGAGTGGGAGCGTATGAACCCGGAAGATCTTGTGGCGGGACACCCCGTGCAGAGGGGCCATGTCTATCATGAACGTCCCCAAGACGGGTATCTTGCCGGCGTTTGGGATTGCACCGCCTTCACCGGTCAGATGGAAGCCTACAGCGTTGACGAGTTCATGCTTCTTCTCGAAGGCGCGCTGGAGATGGTCCTTCCCGACGGCAAAATCGTTGAGATTCGAGCCGGCGATGCCTTTGTCATACCCAAGGGGTTCATGTGCCAGTGGCGGCAGCCGGGGTTCGTCCACAAGATATTCATGATCCTCGACGGCCCGGTTCCTGCAACGGCCGCGAATCCGTCGCTGACACGGATCACCATTCCCGATCTTTGTGCCGTCCGGGGCGGCAATGCCGTTATGGCAACGCGCCTTGATTTCTTGAACGCGGCTGGAACAATGCGTGTCGCGGTTCAGGATTGCGCCGCAATCAACATCCCCAGCTTGTCGATTCCTGAAAACCAGTTGATTCATGTTCTGTCAGGAACGCTGAGCTTGAGTGAGGGCAATGCGCTGCACTCCTTCGCTCAGGGTGAGACAGCGTATATCCACCAAGACAACACTGTTGGGTGGAAAACATCGGCGGACACCCGGCTGTTGATTGCAAGCTGTGGTACACCCGGCTGACCCGGTCAATCTACGATCGGCTTACCCCCTCCGTGCGACGCGTCGCGATCTTTGCCATTGAGAGACAAGAACGGGGCTGATCGCGACGACGCCGATGGCCATGGTCGACAGGCCTGGCGCGACAAACAGCAGGCCCACCAGGCCCACGTACCAGCGCTCTGGCTTGCTCATCATCGTGAAGATATACCCCGAGAACGCGGCACCGATCGAGGCGATCCCCAGCATGGCGCCAAGCAGGGTCAGCACAAAGGCACTCCACGTAAAGCCGTCCGCCATCAGGAGCAAGGACGGCGAATAGACAAAGACAAAGGGCACCAGGGCCTTGGCTATGCCAAGCCGAAAGGCCGTGTTGCCGGTCTCGAAAGGGTTGGAGCCTGCGATACCGGCGGCGGCATAGGCTGCAAGCGCAACCGGCGGGGTGATGTCGGCCAGCACACCATAATAGAAGACAAAGAAATGTGCGACGAGGGGCTCTACACCCAATTGCGCCAAGGCCGGGGCCGCGACCGCCACGAGGATGATATAGGTGGCTGTCGTGGGGATACCGGCCCCCATGATGATGCAGGAAAAGGCGATCAGGATCAACGAGACGAACAGCGCCCACTGATCCACCGTGAAATAGGCCAATGGCCCAAATTCACTCAGCAGGGTGCCAACATCCGTTGCCGTCTGGACCACCACATAGCCTAGGCGAAATCCGACGCCGGTCAGGGTGACGACACCGACCACGATCCCGACGGCTGCGGCGGCAGCCCCCACCGCGATCGTGTTGCGCGCGCCATTGGCAAGGGCAGCGATCAGATCGGAGAGTGTCAGCCGGTTCAGCGGGTTGAGAAAGCCGATCACGACGCAGGCGATGATGCCATACACGGCCGCAAAATCGGGGGTGCGGCCGGAAAGTATGAAATAGACCAGGATCGCGAGAGGGAAGATGGACATCCAGTTCTGTCGCAGCACATGGGCGGTTCTGGGCAATTCGTCTGCCCGCAGACCGCGCAGGCCAAGCCGCTTGGCTTCCAGATGAACCATGATGAAAATGCCGAAATAGTGCAGCAAGGCGGGCAACAACGCGGCCGCCAGAATATCGCGGAGGGGAAGTTCAAGATACTCGACCATGATGAAGGCCGCAGCGCCCAGGATCGGCGGCGTGATCTGTCCGCCGGTGGAGGAGGTGGCCTCGACGGCCGCCGCGAAACGGGCGGAATATCCCACCCGCTTCATCGCCGGAATGGTCAGCGCTCCGGTGGTCACGGTATTGGCGATCGAAGAGCCGGAGATTGTCCCCATGAAGGCCGATGAAAAGATTGCGACCTTGGCGGGACCACCGGCATAGCGGCCCGCGAGCGCCATGGCGAGATCGATGAACAATTGCCCAAGGCCGATCCGTGTTGCCAGCACACCGAACAGGATGAACAGGAAAACATATTTTGCCATGACACCGATGGCGATGCCATAGATGCCCTGATTGGTCATGTAGAGGTGGTTGATCAGGCCCGACCAGCTGGCTCCGCCATGTTTCAGCGCACCGGGCATCCAGGGCCCGAAGAGCGCGAAGATCATGAAGCCCACCGCGATCAGGGGCAGGGTGATCCCAACCGATCTCCGCGTTGCCTCCAGTGTCAGAAGCAAAAGAGCCGACCCCATGAACACGTCGCCCGGCGACGGGTTGCCGACTCGCTGGGCCAAGGCGGCCGAGGGCAGCAGCGGCAGATACATCGCCGCGACCACGCCGAGGATGGACAGGACAATGTCCATCAGGGCCACGCCCTCAAACCGATACCATGCGACGGGGGCGACCTCGGTGCTCAACGATTTGCGCCACGAAAACAGCAGGAACACCAACCCGAGCACGAAGGAAAGATGGATGCCGCGATGGGTGAGTTCCTGGATCAACGCGAACCCGGACGCATAGAAATGGTAGATCGACATCGCCACAAGACCTGCGGTGATCACCATACCGATATGCTTGCCTGTGGCTCTGAAGGCGGACTCGGGATCAAACTCGCGCTCGATCCTGGTCAGGTCTTCGGGTCGCAATTTGTCATCAGCCATGTCGGAGATCTCGCTTTGGCAATGGAAAACCCGCCAACATTGGGTTGGCGGGTCTGGTCTCGGGGTGGGTCGATTACTTCAACAGGCCCGCTTCCTTGTAGAAGCGCTCAGCACCGGGATGCAGCGGAATCCCGATGCCGTCCAATGCGGTTTCCGGCGTGATCGATTTCCCCTTGGCGTGACCGACATCGAGCAGGATGCGGGTCTTTTCATTCCAGAGGGCCTTGGTCACTTCATAAATCAGATCGTCACTCTCCTTGGCCGAGGTGATCCACTGCGCGCCTACCGCGACGGTGCTGGTGGCAGGAACCCCTTCATATGCCCCGTCCGGGATGTCCGAGGCCGAGAAAAAGCCGTATTTTTCAATCAGTGATTCAGCGCCTGCGCCCGTGATCGGCACCAGCTTGATCTTTACCGCCGAAGCCAGTTCGACAATCGCGCCCGTCGGATACCCTCCGACAAAGAAGAATGCGTCGATCTGACCGTTGCGCAGCGCGTCCCCCGAGGCATCCGGCTTGAGTGCTTCGGCAGTGTAACTGCCTTCTGCCAGGCCGTTCGCCTCGAGGATCAGCTTGGCATCGACATATGTGCCGGACCCCGGCTCATCCAGGCTGACACGCTTGCCCGCCAGATCGGCCACGGAATGGATGTCGCTGTCGGCAAGGGCGACCAGATGGATATGTTCCGGGAAGAGCGCCGCGATCGCACGCAGATCCGCCGCAGGAGGCTGACCTTCCATGGTGCCAGTGCCGGTGTAGGCCCAGAAGGCCACGTCGGATTGGGCAAAGCCAGAGTTTCTCAGGCCCGAAACGATTGCGTTCACATTGTCAACCGACCCGCGCGACGACACTGCGGAGGCAATGAGCCCCGGGACGCCGCAACTGCCGCCCTCGTCACAGGCGCGCGACCCCGGAGGGTTGGAAATCGCGTTGGCAATGACGCCACCTACGGGATAATAGGTGGCCGCTGTGCCGCCCGTCCCGATGGTAAAGAACTTCAACTCTTGCGCCGCGGCAGCGCCGACCAATCCGGCCGACAAGATCGCCGCGATGGCCGCAGATTTCACTGATTTGAACATTCGTCTCTCCCTTATGGTTGTTTTACGTGCGGGCTTGCCGCTTCGCGCGCGGTCTTGTTGTGCTTATCTCACCACCGTGTTTCGAGTAGATCAACCAAGCCGTCACTTTGCAATGCCTTGATACTGTCAATATGCTTTTGCGTTCTCTTCTCAAGATGGCCGATGTGCTGTCGAGCAGCGATCTGCCCCTGTTTCAAGGGGGGGCGTCTTGTCAGGACATCCAGCGCAATCCTCCTCTGCACCTTATCGGGCACATGTTTTAGAGTGGACCGGTCCGGGGCATGATGGTAGATCGAGGCATGGCAACCGATCAGAAACTCTCCATTTTTTATAATCATTCTACTGCGTTGGACGGCGGCTATGACAACCGTGACACCTGAACCCCAAGCGCATGACGCTGGCAGTTTTCCCGTCACACAAGACCTCGCCGAAGTCCGCTTTCTGACCGGGATCAGCATCGTTGTGCCGACCTATCGCGAGGTGCAGAATATTCCGCTGTTGCTGGAACGGATCGCGCGTTTGCGCCGGGATCATGATCTCACGCTCGAGGTGATCTTTGTCGATGATGACAGCGGGGATGGCAGTGTCGAGGCGGTGCAGGCTTCGGGCCATGACTGGGCACGCATTCTGGTGCGGACCGAAAATCGCGGTCTCAGCCCGGCGGTGATCGACGGCTTTCGGACGGCGCGTTATCCGGTGCTGGTCTGCATGGATTGCGACCTCAGCCATCCGCCAGAGAGGATCCCGCAGCTCATTCTGGGATTGAACGCTGGCCAGCAGTTCATGATCGGCTCGCGCTATGTGCCAGGGGGTTCGACCGATGACGACTGGGGGTTTCTGCGCTGGCTCAATAGCCGCATCGCCACGCTTCTGGCGCGTCCGCTCACGCAGATCAGGGATCCGATGTCGGGCTTCTTCGCGCTCAGAAAGGCCGATTTCGACCGCGCCCGGGATCTCAATCCGGTGGGGTACAAGATCGCGCTGGAACTGATCGTGAAATGCGACTTCGAGAATGTGGGCGAGGTGCCGATCGAGTTTCGCGACCGGGTGCATGGCGAGAGCAAGCTCACCTTCAGGGAGCAGCTCAAATACATCCAGCATCTGCGCAGGCTTTATCTGCACCGCTTTGCCAATGCGATGCATCTGGCGCAGTTTCTGGTGGTCGGTGCCTCGGGTGTGGTGGTCAATCTTGTGGTGCTCAGCCTGCTCGCGGCCTTTGGTCTGCCTGATGCCATCTGCCTCGCGGGGGGGATTGGGGTGAGCGTCATCACCAATTTCCTGCTCAACCGACGCTTTACCTTCTCCTATGCCAAGAACGGCCCGATCCTCCGGCAGTTCGCGGGGTTTCTGGGCGCCTCGGCGGTGGGCGCGCTCGTGAGCTTCTCGGTTTCGATGATGCTGCGAACGCGGGCCTTGTTCGACGTCGCGTTTGGTCTGCAACTGGCGGCGCTGTGTGGCATCGCGACGGGCATGATCTTCAACTATCTGGGGAACCGCTACATTGTCTTCCGCAAGACCCATGTCAGGCGCTGACCGCGGGATCATCCTGCTCGCCATGGCTCTGGGGGCGCTAAGCCTCGGTTTTCGGCTGGGATGGCAGGATCTTTGGTGGGACGAGGAAGTTACATTGATGTTCTCGCGCATGAGTTGGCGGGAGTTGATGGTCGAGCATTGGGGACTTGATACCCACCGCCCTGTCTATTACGCGCTGCAAAAGCTCTGGAATGGCGTGGCAGGCGAGAGCATGCTGGCACTGCGCGCCTTGCCTGCGCTGATCACGCTGCTGATTGTGCCTGTCTTTTATCGAATCGGACGCGAGATCGGAGGACGCCCCCTGGCGGCGCTGGCAGCACTACTCCTCGCGACCGCGCCGATGTTCGTTTATCAGGGCCGCGAATTGCGCATGTATTGCCTGCTCAACCTCTGTCTGGCGCTCTCGCTCCTCTTTGCGATCCGACTGGCTAGGAACGCTCTGGCCGAACGGGACGGCAGGGAGGTGGCGGGAAACGGACTGCTGGTTCTTGGGTTCTCGCTCAGCCTTGCCCTAGCCTTCTATGCCCAGGCGATCACCGCCGTGGTCGCGGTGCTTTATGCGCTCTGGGTGGGTCTGGCCCTTGGCCTTGGCATCTTGCCGCTCCGGTTCCTGCGGGTGGTGCTGATCGGGGCGGGGCTTTTCGTGCTCTTCTCTATCCCGGCGATTGTGCCATTCTTCTCCCATTACACGGGCACGGTGGGTGAGAACTTCTGGGTTCCGGATCCGACGCCGCGATATGTGTATGATCAAACCCTTGGCACTTTTCCTTATCCGAAATGGACGAAACCGCCCGTCTATCTTCTCATGATCTGGGGCGCGTGGTGCCTGTGGCGGCGTCAGCCTGCGGTTGGTCTGTTGCTGCTCATCCTTGTAGCGGGCCTACCGGCTCTCCTCTTGCTGATCAGCCTGTCAAAGCCGCTCTTCATGACACGGGTGATCGCCTGGTCCGGGTTTGTCTCGATCCTGTTGCTTGCGGCGGGCCTGTCGGTCCTGCCTTCTCTCTGGCGATGGGTTGGGGCGGCGCTGGTCACGGCTGCGCAGTTTGTTCATCTGGCGAGTTTCTATCCAAGCACACCCGAGATCTCACTTTATGAGATAGTAACTGAAGCCTTGGATTCCTTCAAAACGTCCAGTGACATAATAATAATCGACAGCCTGATGCGTGAGCCGGCTCTGCGTTGGTTCCACCCTGATATCTTTAACGGGACTGCTTATTCATTCCCCCTTGAAAGTCACAGCACTCAGTTTTTGAGCCCGGCATTCAAATCAATTGTCCTGCTTCCATCTGAGGTTGGAGTTGGTCCTTTTAGCGCTGAACGCATCTTTGTGCTTCGCAGCATCGATTTCGGAAACTATGCCCCCCCCAATGAGGACGTGCAGCTTGCAATTGAAAGAATTCTGGTTGGTCGGGATTTGGTTGAGTCGGCAGCTAACAGTCGCCTCAAAATTGAGATCTACGCGCTTCCCTGATCCTCGCTCTCCGGCCGGATCGGCCGCGGATCAATCAGCAGCGCCGCGATCCAGCCGGTGAGAAAGCCGCCAAGATGGGTCTCCCAGGCAAGTTGGCCATTCATCGCCCACCAGAGGACCAGATTGAGGGCGATCAGAAAGAGCACTGCGCGCAGGATGGGCCAGAGCCCTTCTTCAAAGGTGAAACGATCCACATAGGCCCAGGCCAGCAAGCCGCCGATCAACCCGAAGAGCGCGCCGGAGGCGCCAACCATCGGGCGTAGCCCAGAGGCCAGCAGGGCAAAGCCCCCGGCCCCGCCAATCAGAGCCGCAAGCGAGAGCAGACAAAAGCCTCGCGTGCCGACCCGCAGCAGCACCAGCCGACCCAGCGACCAGAGCGTGATCATGTTGACGACAAGATGCGACGGTCCGCCATGCAGAAACCCATAGGTCAGAAACATCGCCCAAGGCTGCGCTGAATAGTTGGGGCGCCAATTCCCCAGGAGTCCGGGCCAGAAGCCGCCGTAATCATAGGCCAGTTGCCGTAATCGACCGTCTCCAATCAGCCCCTGATCGGACAAGATCAGCACCGCCTCGATCGCGCTAAAGAGCGTGATGAGGCTGATCAGGAAAGCGGCCTCGCTACGCCTCAGGCCCGCCATGGTGGGCACCTGTCAGAGCAAGGATTGCTCATCGGCGCCACACCGGATCTGAAGAACGGCCAAAGGCGGGTTTTCGCTTCGACATGGCGATATCGCTCCATCAGCAGTCGCCCCTTCTTTTCAGAAACCCACGGCAGGGGACATGCCAAACCAGATCAAATTTTACGGCCACTTGCGCCCTTGGGACGATCGTCTGGGACGCCCTTGATCGGCATCGGTCAATTCTCGGCGCTTGCCGGTTTGGACGTGTCGATCAATGTTCGGATCATCTCGCGGGCCGTGTTGATCTGCGGGCGGCTGTCACCGGGGCCGGCGATGTCAACCGTGCGCTGGAACCGGTCAAGAGCGTCTTCGGGACGCTCCAACGCCAGGTATGTTTGAGCCAGATGGTATTGCACCAGCGGATCCGTTGGCAGGCCTTCCGCCGCAGCTTCCAGATAGGGAAGCGCCTCGGCACTTTCGCCGCGCCGCTGGAGCAACCAGCCATAGGTATCCTGCACCGCGGGGACCGAAGTGTCGCGGAAGCGACGCGCCACGATCCAGGCACGATCCAGGCTCTCCGGATCTTCGCGATAGCTCGCCAGCAGGCTGGCAAGGTTATTGGCAATCACGGGTGAATCGGAATTATCTTCGTAGAGTTGTTCGTAGATTGCGATGGCACCGTCTATATCGCCGTCCTGTTCCAGGAACGACGCCGTTGCCCAAAGGAGATTGGGATCGCCGGCATTCTTGACGAGCGCCTCCTTGATCACGGCACGCGCGCCGTCACTGTCGCCCTTGCGCTGCTTGATGCGGCTCAGTTCAAGCCAGATCGGGGTCCGGGTTGCGCCGGCATTGACCAGCGTGCGATAGATCGTTTCAGCCTCATCGAGGTTGCCGTTTACGGCCTCGGTGGTTGCAAGGACATAGCTGACGGCATCGTTGTCCTTGTTTTCCGCCGAAAGCTCCTTTGCAAGTTCCAGCGCGCCGGCGATGTCGCCAGTGCCCATGCGCGCCCGCACCAATGCGATGCGCGCCGCCAAGGTGGCATCGGTGGTGTTCGCGATCTGCTCGAGATAGGCCATCGCTTCGTCGCGGCCACTCTGGAGATTGATGCGCTCTGCGTCGAGACCATCGGCCGCAGTCTTTGTCTCAGGCGTGTTCAGACGGCGCAACGTATTGGCGACCTGCTGGGCGCGACCGAAATCTTCCATCTGAAGGTAAAGCTGCCCAAGCGTCAGCAAGAGATCGGGATTGTCATTGGACAGACGCAGCGACGAAATCAGGATATCCTCAGCGGGTAGAAAGCTCTTCTCGGCCATCAGCACTTGGGCGTAGCGGATCGAGTTCTCTGGCGCATTGCCCGACGCATCGACCGCCAGAGCAAGGAATTCCCGGGCGAGTTCGGGGCGGCCACTGCGGGAATAGGCCTCGGCCATCAGGGTCATGGCTTGCGCGTCGTTGGGTGCGCGATCCAAGGCGCTGCGCAAGGCGGCGATGGCCGCATCTGTCTGATCGGCCTTGGTCAGCCATCCGGCCTTCATCTTGAGGGCCTCGGGCTGGGTGGCATCCTCGGCCAGCACTTCCTCGACGCGGGCGCGTGCACCAACGTCATTGCCCATGGTCAGCAGCATCCGCGCCAGCGTGACCTTGACGTTGAGGACGTGTTCGGATTCCGGGCTTTCCTTGAGCGCGGCTTCGAGTGTCGTGACCGCAGTTTCCTGTGATCCGGCGGCAAAATCGAGACCTGCATCCAGCACCTTGAAGGGCAGGGGATCGGCCGCCTTGGGAATGGCGCTGGCAATCTCGGCCTTGGCCGCAGCAATGCTGCGGAATTCGGCGAGAAAACGAATGAGATCCACCGCTGGACCGGGATCATCAGCGGGGGCGGCCTCGGCCAGCTCGCGCAGGAACGACTCCGCCTGTTCGAGATTCTTCTCGGACATGTAGAACCGCAGCAGCATGGCCTTGTGTGCGGTTTCGTTCGGAAAACGCTCGATCATCTTTTTCAGATGCGTCTCGACCGCGGTCATGTCGCCGAGTTGAACAAGGACATTCAGCCGCTGCTGGTTGTAAAGCAAGTTCTCGGGTTCTTGTTCCAGCATCCGGTCGATCTGCGCGAGGGCGTTGCGGAAATCGCCCTCGCGCAGCATGTTGTCGATCACGATGCTGCGCAGGACGATGTTATTGTCCTGATCAACCAGCATCACGGCGGCCGTGCGGGCCACCTCGCGTCGGGCCGAGGCATCATCGGCCTGAACGGCTGAGCGGTATTTTCGCGCGGTAGTGAGCGGAATGACACGGGAATCGTTCGGCGCCAGCTCTTCGGCCTTGGCACCGTGGCGCTCCAACTCATCCCAGTTTCCAGCTGTAAAGGCGATTTCGGACAGTTTCAGCCGCGCATCGAGGTCGTCAGGATACTGCTCTGCGAGGCGCAAATACTGACTATAGGCTTCTTGCCGGTTGCCGCGTTGGGTGAGTGTAACATGCGCCAGCGTCCGCCGTGCCTCGCGGTGGCTCCCATCCAGTTGAAAAACGTTGCGCAATTCCACGACGGCACGGTCGATATCGCCTTCGGCAATCAGCGAGAGGGCTGTCTGGTAATGATCTTCGGCGCGCTCTTCCGCGGATTTGCACGCAGAGACCGTCAGGGTCAGCGCAAGGGCAATAGTGGTCAGGGTCAAACGTTTTCTGAGGGACACGGCACGGGCTTCCTAATGTGAATGCTCAACTGCTTGGATCGACAGGATCAAGTTTACATCGACTTGAGCCAATTTGGCCACCCCTTCCGAAGAAGACATGGCCAAATGAAAAACGACGCGTCGGGTGGTCTCAGTAGCCGGTGCCCCGCAGCACAACTGATACGGTCTTTGCAATAATTTTCAAATCGGTGCCCAGGGAAACATCTTTGTCATACGCGTCGTCAAAGCGCACACGATCACTGAAATTGCAATCGTTGCGGTCCGAAATCTGCCACAGGCCGGTAATGCCTGGCCGAAGGTTGTAATACGAGTGGCCATCATAAAGGCATTGCTGTCCAACCATCATCGGACGCGGTCCCACCAGGGACATGGACCCGTTGAGCACGTTGAGAAGCTGTGGCAACTCGTCAAGTGATGTCTTGCGCAACAGCCGTCCGAAGCGCGTGATGCGCGGGTCGTTCTTGAGTTTCTGAGTGGCCGTCCATTCCCGGAACGCCTCGGGATCGGCGTCAAGATGGGCTGCCAGACGCGTCTCGGCGTCGCGCACCATGGTGCGAAGCTTCCACATCCGGAACAGTTTCCCATTCTGCCCGACGCGAAACTGCGAGTAAAACGGTTTGCCGCCATTCAAAGCGACCAGCATCGCCAGAAGGGCGATGATCGGCAGGGTCAAAGGTGCGGTCACAACGATCAGGAAGACATCCAGAACCTGCTTGAATACGGAGCGGTAGAAGCCTCTGGGCGCTACATCTCGCAGGTCCGCTTTTTTATGAAAAGAAAGACTTCCATCAAACTTCGCGTCGATATTGCTCAAATGCATTGTCATGCGAACACCCCGGCAACGCCGGTCCTTCTTTTTAACTTACACTTTGCCCGACTTAGCAGATCGGACGACTTACCCCACATGCAGGCCGAAACCTGCCTCCCTGGAAACCAGATAACATTTTGGCGGAATTTAGGCAAAAGAAAGAATGTCGCTGCTTTGATTTTCTTGGAAAATATAATAAAACCTCCGTAGATCATGCCAAAATTGAGGCAGAGCGCGGCCGGCTCTTGTGAAGGAACGTGGACGTTACGCGGTAAACTGAGGAATTGTTAACTCTTGGGAAACTTTGAGCGCCAAATTTTACGAATCAAATTGGTTTTGGGCAAAGGCGGGGAGCGATCAATTTCCGCGAGAATGCCTCAATGCTGCCCTCAAAGCTACGCGACAAGGGAGTTTTATCGCTCCCGGCATTGCCGCTGACCGTCAGAGACTATAGTTTAACGAACATCGAGTGAGCGGGAGCCGCTTTTCATGAGTATTGCCCTCTACAACGACCATTTCGGGTTCAAAGAGCGGCCGTTCACGCTGTCGCCCGATCCGGATTTTCTGTTCTGGTCGAATGCGCACAAGCGGGCTTACGCGGTTCTCGAATATGGGCTCCTGACGCGCGCGCCGCTGACGGTGGTGACCGGTGAAGTCGGCACCGGCAAGACAACCCTCATTCAAGCCCTGCTGCGGCAAGTGGAGGCGGATCTCACCGTGGGTCTCATTTCCAATGCGCAGGGGGATCGCGGCGATCTGCTGCGCTGGGTGCTCAACGCGCTCGACGTGGCCTTTGATCAGCATTCTGATTATGTCACCCTTTTTCAGCGATTTCAGGACTTTGTCTTGCACCAGTATGCGGCTGGGCGGCATGTGGTTCTGATCGTTGATGAGGCGCAGAATCTGGATGTGGAAACGCTCGAAGAGCTGCGCATGCTGACCAACATAAACTCCGGCAAGGATGAACTCTTGCAGATCATCCTTGTCGGCCAGCCAGAATTGCGCGATCTGATCCGACGGCCACAACTGCGCCAGTTTGCCCAACGTGTCACCGCTATCTATCATATTGACCCCATGGATCTTGCGACGACGCGTGCCTATATCCAGCACAGATTGCGCCATGTCGGCGGAAGTGGGGAAGAGTTCAGTCCTGAGGCTATCGCGCATGTTTACGAAGAGTCAGAAGGTATTCCGCGGGTGATAAACAAACTTTGCGATCTGGCCTTGGTCTATGCGGCAAGCGCCGATCAGGACAGGGTTGGCGTTGACACGATCAAGGAGTTGATCCGGGACGGGCTGATCCTCAAGCCTTTTCGTGAGGCGCTGTTTTTGACCAATCGTGTGGGCGCGTTGTGGAAGGCCGCTGAATGAATTTTGATTTGCGATTTTACTGGGCGTTGTTTCTGCGCAGATTGCCGGCGATGATGTTGTTGCTGCTGATCTGTGCGGGCCTTGGCGTTGCGACGGCGCTCAAGCTGCCCGATACCTACTCGACCTCTGCGCGTCTGCTGGTCGAGCAACCACAGATCCCGGAGCGGATGGTGGCCTCCACCGTGCAGACCGATGCGGTCGAACAGCTGGATGTGATCCAGCAGCGGTTGATGACGCGCGCCAATCTGATCGACATTGCCAATCGGTTCAACGTTTTGGAAAAGATGCGCGACATGGAGCCGGACTCCGTGGTCGAAGCGATGCAAGAGGCGACTTCGATCCGTCGCTCGGCCGGGCGCGGCGAGGCGGTTTTGATGACCATCAGTTTCACGGGCAGTTCGCCAACGATCGTGGCGGATGTGGTGAACGAATATGTCACGCTGGCGCTGGAACAAAGCACCACGACCCGGATCAATCAGGCGGCAAAGACATTGCAGTTCTTCGAGCAGGAGGCTCAGCGTCTGGGCGAGGAAATCAACCGCCAGAGCGCAGCTATTGCCGATTTCAAGGGGTCGAATGCCGATGCGCTGCCGGAGGATCAGAGCTATCGGCTTGGTCGGCAGACCTTGTTGCAAGAACGCCTGAGCCGGGTCGAGCGCGATCTGGCCGGGGCTGAATCCCAGCGGCGTGAAATCCTGCGAGTCTTTGAGTCCACAGGTCAGGTGCGGCCGGGAGGCGTTCAGGGTCTGCGCACCCCGGAGGAGGCACAGCTTGTCGTGGCGCGCGCCGAACTGGAAAATGCCATTGCAAAATATTCGGAATCAAGCCCGCGCGTCACCCGATTGCGGGCCCGAATCGAGCGACTGGAAGCCGTGGTCGCGGCCCAGACCGAGGCTGTTCTGCCGCAGGGCGGAGGGACCGATGTCAGCGTTCAGGAGGCCATGCTCAATGCCACGATGGCGGAGATCGACAGCCGCATCGAAGGCCTCTCGGCAGAGAAAGAGGCGACGGTTGCGGAACTGGACAGCCTGCAACAGGCGATCTCGCGCAGTTCGGCAAATGGTATCGAACTGGCTGCGCTTGAACGCGATTATGTCAACATCCAGAGCCGATACAATGCGGCGATTAACAACCTCAATCAGGCGCGGATGAGCGAGAGGGTAGAGACCACCGCGCAGGGCCAGAGGATCAGCGTGATCGAGAATGCCAACGTGCCGCGCATCCCGTCGGGTCCGAACCGGCCAAAGATTGCCCTCATGGGCCTTGGCGCAGGGATCGCCCTCGCTGCTGGTTTCTTCATGCTTCTGGAAATGCTCAACCGCACGGTGCGGCGTCCAGCAGAGTTGATCGCACGCTTCGACATCACGCCGATCGCGACGATCCCCTATATGGAAAGCCGGGGCCACAAAATTGCGCGTCGGACAGGGCTGGTGACGGCGTTTCTGGTCGTCGTGATCGGTGTTCCTATGGCACTCTGGTTCATCGATACGAATTACTTGCCGCTGGAAATCCTGGTGCAAAAAGCCCTGGACAAGGTTGGTTTGGGTTAAAGCGGTTAGAACGGAATATTTGATGGAAAAACTTCAGGCAGCTCTCGAAAAGGCACGAAGAAGTCGCGGCGGGGATGTCGTGATGCCCGTGCCGCGCAGCGCACCGGTGCAGAGCATCGACCGGACTACGGAGCGGAGCAATGCGCTCTGGCAGGCGTTGCCTGCTTTCGAGGTGAATGCGGAACATCTAGAGGCGCATCGCGTCGTGACACGAGTGGCCTCTGCCAAGGCGACGCCGTTCGACATTCTGCGCACCAAGGTTCTGTTGCAGATGCGGCAGAACGGATGGAAGCGTCTGGCAATCACCTCGCCGATGCCAAGATCAGGGAAATCCACAACGGCCTGCAATCTGGCATTGGGTCTTGGGCGACAGCGCGACATGCGGGCGATGCTGTTTGATCTCGATCTGCGCGATCCCTCCGTGCATGCGTTCTTTGAATTCAGCCCGCCGCATGGCATAGGCGAATTGTTAAGCGGCACGGTCAGCTTTGCCGAACAGGGGGTTCGGCTTGGCGATAATGTCGCCATCTCGATGGCTCAGGGCCGGATCGCAGACCCGACACGGGTCTTGCTGGCCGAGGAAACAGCAGAGGCGCTGGCGCGCGTCGAGGCCGATTATGACCCTGATCTGATGATCTTTGATCTGCCTTCGATGTTGGTCAACGACGACACGCGCGCATTTCTGAAGAATGTCGATTGTGCCCTGATCGTGGCGCGGGCGGGCACGACGCTCTATGGTCAGCTTGACACCTGTGAGCGCGAGATTGCCGAGCAGACCAACGTGCTGGGCGTGGTGCTGAACGCCTATCGCCACAGTGATCCGACCAAGAACGACGAATGAACTAGGTGCTGTCGCACGGCATGAGCGGGAAATAACCGGCGGATCTAAACGATCTGTTTCCATTTTCCGCCTAAATGCTATTACCCTGAGACAATCGTAACGGGATGGGGCAGGCCCGATAATGGCAGACAAGCAGATCTCCGGCGTGGCAGAAGTTCTGGCGGCGCGCAACCGCGGACGCGTGCTGGTGATCTGGGTTTTCATTTTCAGCATCTTCGTGAATATTCTGATGCTCGCCGGGCCGCTCTACATGTTGCAGGTCTATGACCGGGTGCTGTCCTCGCGTTCTGTCGAAACGCTGGTGGCGCTTACCGTTCTGATCGCGGCGCTCTACGTTCTGATGGGCCTGCTGGACTATGCGCGTGGCCGCGTCATGGCGCGGGTGGGGGCGCGGTTTCAGGCGGCTCTTGATGCGCGGCTTTTCGATGCGACATTGCGCCGCTCGGTAGATCCCAAGGAGCGGATGATCGCGACCGGGGCGCAGCGTGATCTGGACGCAGTGCGCGATCTTTTTACCTCATCGGTGCTGCTGTCTGTCATGGACATGCCTTGGACGCCGATCTTTATTGCTGCGATCTTTCTGTTTCATCCGATGCTTGGCTGGCTGTCGGTTGCGGGCGGGGCGATCATCATTCTGGTTGCCCTGCTCAATCAGGTGATGACGGCGAAACGGGTGCGGCAGGCCCAGATCTCGACCCAGGCAGCGCAGAGTTTTGCCGAAGAAGCCCGCAGCGGGCGCGAGGTGATCCTGAGTCAGGGGTTGCGCGCGGCCATGCTCGACCGGTATCTGGTCCTGCGCAACGCCGCGTTGGCGCAGAACATCTCGTCCAGTGACTGGACCGGCAGCTTTTCCGCCTTTACCAAGTCGTTTCGCCTGTTTCTGCAATCGGCGATGCTTGGAGCCGGCGCCTATTACGTGCTGCAGGGCGAATTGACGCCGGGGTCGATGATCGCGGGCTCGATCCTGCTCGGTCGTGCATTGGCACCGATAGAACAGGCGATGGGCCGTTGGCCTGTGTTGCAGCGCGGGCGTTCCGGATGGGTCGCCCTGGGCAAGTATCTTCAGGCGGTGCCGCCCGCGCTCAAACGCACCGAACTGCCGGTGCCTCTGCCGAGACTCAAGGTCGTGGGATTGACCGTTGTCCCGCCGGGAGAGCGTGTGCCGACTTTGCGCAACGTGTCCTTCACGCTCGAACCGGGCCATGCGCTGGGCGTGATCGGGCGCAGCGGTTCGGGCAAATCCACCATGGCCCGCGCGCTGGCGGGATTCTGGCCGATCGCGGGGGGCGACGTGCGACTGGGCGGCGCAACGCTGGATCAGTATGAGCCCGACAGCCTCGGTCGGCATATCGGATATCTGCCACAGACGGTAACGCTGTTTTCCGGCACGGTGGCGCAGAATATTGCCCGCATGTCCGAAGCCCCGGACGACAAGATGGTGGTCGAAGCCGCGCGCGGCGCAAATGCACATGAGATGATCATGCAATTGCCAAATGGCTATGACACCCGGCTGGATGGCAATGAGAGCCATCTCTCGGGGGGCCAGAGGCAGCGCATCGCGCTGGCGCGTGCGCTCTATGGAGATCCGGTCATGCTGATCCTCGATGAGCCCAACTCGATGCTGGACGCCGAAGGTTCGGACGCGCTCAACGCGGCCGTCCGCCGGTTCAAGACACAGCAGAAATCCCTGATCGTGTTGACCCACAGACCACAGGCGATCGCGGAATGCGATCAGTTGATGGTGCTCAACAAGGGGCAGGTCGTCGCGCTTGGGCCGCGCGACGAGGTTCTTGAAAAGACCGTCTCGAACGTGCAGCCGGTGCGCGAGGCTCTGAGCCGCAAGGTCATGCCATGATGAAGGGGCGGGTAACACAGCAGCGCTGGTCCGGTGCGGTGCCGCTTGGCGTGGGAATTCTTTCGCTCATCCTGTTGGTTGGAGGTCTTGGCCTGTGGTCGGTCGGCACAACGCTGGCCGGGGCGGTGGTCGCGCATGGGGTTGTGCAGGTCGAAAGCAACCGCCAGGTCGTGCAACATCCAGAAGGCGGTGTCGTAGGCGAGATTCTCGTCAAGGACAGTGATGAGGTCGCACGCGGCGACATCCTGATCCGGCTCGACGGGCGGCGGTTGCGTTCGGAACTCAGCGTGATTGATGGTCAGTTGCTGGAGATTGGCGCACGCAAGGCGCGCCTGATCGCCGAACGCGACGGGGCAGCGGACGTTTTCTTTCCTGATGCCCTGAGAGCACAGGCAGAGGATATGCCGGATGCCAATGCGGTGCTTCAAGGCGAGGTGATGCTGTTTTATGCCCGCGAGGAGGCGATTCAACAGGAGCGCAGCCTGCTCCAGGAACAGAACCTTCAGATCGATAACCGCACGGTCGGCATAAAGGCGCAGCTTGATGCTCTGCAAATCCAGGCGGATCTGGTTCTGGAAGAGCAGGAGGGCCAGCAGCGCCTGTTGGATCAGCAACTGGCGCAGGCGGGTCGTGTCAGTGAGTTGCGACGCGAGCACGCAAACCTCATGGGACAGATCGGGCGGCTGGACTCCGAACTGGCGGCCCTCAAGGGACAGATCGCAAGCAACGATATCGCCGCCCTTCAATTGCGCACCCGCCGCCGCGAGGATGCGGTCACCCAGTTGCGTGATCTCGAGTTTCGTCAGATCGAACTTGTCGAACGCAAGATCGTTCTCGAGGACAGCCTCTCGCGGCTCGATATCCGCGCGCCGACATCGGGAATTGTCTACGGCATGAAGGTCTTTGCCGTGCAATCCGTGGTGCAGGCAGCGGAACCGCTGCTGTTCATCATCCCGCAGGATCAGCCGCTCGTGGTTTCAGCCCGCGTCGAGGCGATCAACATCGATGAGGTCCATGCCGGACAGGAGGCAGAATTGCGCTTTCCGGCCTTTGACCAACGCCGCTTGCCCGAAGTGCGCGGTCAGATCACGCGCATCTCTGCGGATGTGTTGCAGGATCAGGTGACGGGTCTGAGCTACTATTCGGCCGAGATCATGCCATTCGAGGCCGAGATGGCCAAGCTTGAAGATCAGGTCTTGTTGCCCGGGATGCCGGTCGAGGCCTTTATCCGGACGCGGGATCGAACCCCGCTCGCCTATATGATCGAACCGCTGACGATCTTTTTTGATCGCGCCCTGCGCGAATAAGGCGACGAGATTGGCGGCAGATCATCACCGTTGGTGTTACATTCGCGCAACGGACATTTGAAAATAAGCGCAAATTGTCGGCCGAGAAAACGATCAGGCCTCGAATCTGCTAATTTGTTGAAAATCGGCTCCACCACACAAGCGTCACCAAGGCGCAAACGGGGCTCAGAGGCAGAAAGAGTAGTGCAATGCGAACCGCCCCATTGATCTGGGCTGCGCTCATGCTGTCCGGCTGCACGGTCGGACCAGTGTTTGCGCCGCCGAAAATCGATCTTCCTGATCGCTATGCCCTTCTGGCGCCGGTTTCCGAGGCGCGCGCTGAAGATGTCCAATGGTGGAAGAATTTCAACGACCCGCTTCTTACGCGTCTCGTCGAAGAGACGCTTTCCGGCAACCTCGATCTGGCTGAGGCGCAGGCGCGCTTGCGCGAGGCCGAGGCCCTCGCACGACGCGATGCGGTGCTGATCTCAGGCGATGGTGAAGTCAACGCATCGGGCGCATCGCGGTCTGCGGCAGAGCAGGCCAATGCCGAGATCACAGCCGATATCGGACTGGCCGGCGAGCAGCGCTGGCGGTCCAAGGGGGCGGAACAAAGGCGGGAGGCTGCCCGTTTCGACGAGTTGGAAGCGCGTCGCTCCGTTCTGGCCGAGCTGAGCGTTGCCTATGTCGATCTGCGCTTTGCGCAACGCAGCCTTGAGATTCTCAATCAGGATTTGCAATCTCGGCAGCGGACCTTGCGCGACATCAACACGCTTTTGGCGGCCGGAGAGACCACGCAACTCGATGTGGTGCGCGCCGAGTCTCTGGTCTCGGAAACTCGCGCTCAGGTTCCGAATCTGACAGCCGCCGTCGTGCGGCAACGCAACAGGATCTCGACCTTGATGGGTCGGCCGGTCGGGATGCTCGATGTCGATCTTGGCTATCGCGGGTCGCAACCCAACCCGCATCTCAAGGCCCAACCCGGCGCACCGGCGGACCTGCTGCGTGCACGCAACGACATCCGGCAGTCTGAACGGCTCTATGCAGCGGCGGTATCTGATCTCGGCGTGGCAGAGGCGGCGCGTTATCCCAGCCTGCGGCTGAGAGGAGCGATCCTTGCGCCGCTGCATGGCGGCTCGACCACGCGAAGTCTGATTGCGGGTCTGACCATGCCGCTCTTCAACCAGCCGGCACTGGCGGCGTCGGCGGATGCGGCGCAGGCGCGGGTCAATCAGGCCTATTTGCAATGGCGAAAGGTCGTTCTGGTTGCGGTCGAAGAGGTCGAGAACGCGCAGGCGGATCTTCAGGCCTCGATTGCCACGACGCGAGAGGCACAACGTCTGCTGGACCTGAACCGCCAGTCACTCGATCTGTCGCGCGAATTGCTGAGCAATCGTGGATCGATCACGGTGCTGGATGTGCTTGACCGTGAACGGGCACTCTCAGACGCCCGCGCTCTGCATGCACGCAGTCTGCGCGATCAGGCGGTCGATTACATCATCTTGCGCACCGCTCTGGGGCAGGGACATCCGATCGAAGGTGAATAGGCGCGCTGTCAGAACGTGAACTGAAAATCGTCGCTCGCGAGGATTGCGGCCATGCGGCGTGGTGCCGGAGCGATGGCGGCGGACGCGACTGTCGCGTGACCGGGCATATCGAGAGTGATCCGCGATTCGACCGGCCTTGTCCGTTTTGTCCTGGACTGCGCCAGCAAAAAGAACAGGGCCTGCCGCTTGCCACGCAATTCCGGCGGCACAGGTGCGCAGTGGTCGGGCACGAAGCTGATCTCGTCTTGCATGTTGCGGCTCCCGTCTTGCTCGAGAGCGAGGGAAACATTAAAGATTGGTTAAAAAATGGCACCGTAGTGGCAAGGCGTGGCCATGATCCGTGGCGAGGACTTTTTATCCGCTGCGCGGCTTTGTCTCGCAACCAGACCCCTGTCAGGCTCAGGGCATGAGGAGCCGGACGCCCTCGATCAGAGCAATGTCCCGGACGTCCGCGTCATAGAGCGCTGAAAGAGCGGTGATCGTCTCTGCGGTCCAGCCGTTCACGTCAAGTTCTTCCTCCAGCACCGTCTCGTCGGCAAACTTGACCAGAAAGGCCTCGATGATCCGCTCTTTCTGTGCCTCGGTCATGTTCGGATGTTTCTCCATGTAGATGTTGAACCGGATCATCCCGGCCTTACTCAGGAGATGGGACAGAAACGCGAACTCACCCTCAATCGGCAGGCTGCGGTCGATCCCGGCGAGGGCGCGCAGGATCCGCTCCCATATCAGCGGCGTATCCTCGTTGCACCAGAGCGTGAGCGCAATGTCAGGATGGCTGCTGCGCAAGCGCAAGACAAGCTCCGACCAGCGCATATCGCCGGGATCGCAGCCCCGCAGGAGATCCTCCATATTGGCAAAGGCCGTTTTTTCCAGCAGGGCTGGCAGGAAGCCCGCCGGATCCCGTAACCCGAGAAACAGCTCAATCCTGTCACCCGGAAACATCTGCTTTAAGAGATCGAGGCGAAGCTCTGCCGCCCGGTAGAACAGTCCACCGCCCACGGCCATTTTGGGTGTTCCGAAAAAACCCGCATTCGACAGCACGAGGCGATCAACCGCACGCAGATCACCCAACGCGCCTGTGAGCATCTCGCGGGCACCCGGTATCAGGCCGTCATCACCGGATTGTTGCAAAATGTCTCGGATCAGCCGGCGATACTGGTTCGGATCGGGCACATGGATGCCCTGTTCTGCCAGCATCTTGGAGTTTTCCAGCAGGCAGGTGATGAGTCTGTCGTCATCAGTGTTGTGCGCTCCGGCGTGGATGATGACTTGCATTCCCGTCCCGTCATTCCGTTTGAACAACCGCACTATACGGGCTTTTGTCGCGAGGTGAACCGCAATCGCGTGATCGCGGAGATCGGAACAAGCCCTTGTTTCCCCCCGCGGATAGAGCTTGAATTGTTGTTCATGACTGCGTAATCAGTCAGCCGTGCCCCTATAGCTCAGCTGGTAGAGCAACTGATTTGTAAAGCGAGTTTGCCGACATGCTGACGCTCGCTGACGCTCGCTGACGCGGTAATTACCTAAGAAAATCATTATCTTCGGTTGCGCAGCCCCGCTGCTGGATGCCATGCAATTGCATAGTTGATTGCATGGAGGCCTATCATGGCAACGCAAGAAATGACGTTCACCAAGGGCGCACTCGACAAGGCAGCGCACAAAGGGGGTGCCGCGACGCGGTATCGCGATGCTCGCTACCCCAACCTGTATCTCGAAGTCGGCGCACGGTCTCAGACATGGCGCTTCCGCAAGTTCTGGAAAGGCCGCAACTTCACGGAGACCCTTGGGACGTGGCCGCAGATGTCCGTGATCGAAGCGGCCCAGACAGCAGCCGAGATCAATGCACGCGTTGAGGCAACAGGTATCACCCAGCACGACGACCGCCCGCGCAACGCTCCCGAGGTCACGCTGCGCAAGGCGTTCGACGAACATGTCAGCCAAGCCCTCGACCCGCGCCAGAAGAAGCTGACTGCCGTAACCATTGCCGACTATGAGTGCGTCCTGCGCTGCCACGCCCCGCGCTGGCTCGAAATGTCGATCTCGGACATCACGCGGCAGATGGTCAACGAGAAGATCAAGGCGCTGTCCGACACGCCCGCGACGGCAACGAAACTGCTCCGCGCCCTGTCCGCGATCTACGGCACCCAACTTGCCTACCGCGACGACGGCTTCGAGCATGATCCGACCTACCGCGTGAAGGGCTATGAGGCGACGCACCGTGAATTGCTGTTCGACGATGCAAAGCGGTGGCCTGCACTCGACGCCATTGCGCAAGTGCCGAACGTGACCCGGCGTGCCGCATGGCTTGCGCTGCTGTTCACTGGCTTTCGGATGCGCAACATTCGCGAACTGCGCTGGTCGGACATTGACTTCGACGAACGTGTCCTGACGATCCCGCGCATGAAGAACGGCCAGAAGCGCACCTTCCCGCTTTCCGACATGGCCGTCGATGTCTTCAAGCACACCCCGCGCACCCATGACGTGATCGTCTTCGAGGGGCGTCACTACGGCAAGCCGATCACAGGCCTGCGTCAGATCGACAAGGACGGCAAGGACGTGGACAACGGCGGCGTGCTGCGCCCCCATGATACGCGCCATCTGTTTTCGTCGGCAGCAGCGAAGGCAGGTCTTTCAGGTCCAGTTATCAACTGGATGCGCGGCGATGTGACCATCATGCGGGGTGCGGCTGGTCGCTATATGCACGATCTTGGGTCGCACGAGGTCGCGAACGCCGTCGCGCAGCAGATCGTCGCGAAGTGTGGACCTGAAATGCCTATTGAACAGTTGCTGACGCCCGCTTAAATGTGCTTTATCTTGCCTCCTAGTCCGGACCCTGACCTACCGTGACGTGAGGCCGATCCTAGCAGATGGGCGCGTTGCGTTCAGGGAGAAGGTTGCTGGATCGGTCATGTGGGCTTCCATAGAGGAAGCACCCTATGACCGACGTGAACGACCTTATATCTGAATTGCGGACCGCCATCCAATCGCAGTCCTTCCCCGAAATCATGACGCCCGCGCAGGCCGCTCAATTCATGGGCGTGTCCGAGGATTACCTGCGTGATCATCGCAAGGCGCGATCCGGCCCGCCGTATTCGCAGCCCGCGACAAAGATCGTCCGCTATATGCGGTCGGACCTGATCAACTGGCTGAACCGCTCGCGCGTCGCCGCATGAAATGACCGAGGCAAGTCGTCCTCGCCTCGGTCGGATCATGTAGCGCACAGCAACGCTTGTCGGGATAACTTGCTTATATCGCACGTCTTCCCGCTGTTCGACCAAAGTTTCAGGACCGACTTGTCCGCTTCAAGGACAAGATGATGGAAAATAATATCGCACAACTCCGGCAGATCGCTGATCTGGCTGGTCCCGGTTATTCGGAAATGAAATGGGTCGATGGCAAGAAAGCCTACTTCCCAAAAGACACCACAATCACCGACGACGTGATCCGTGCGCATCTCGACGGCACGCAGCCAATCGGGATCAACATGCACGTCGGGGATGACAAGTCGAACCTCGCCGTCTTCGATCTCGACGATCATGATGGTCGCCACGACGTGGGGGTGATGCGCACGCGGGTCGGCTTCATCGCCGCTGCACTGCACAACATGGGCATTCCCTACTTCGTTGTCCGCTCCGGTGGCGGGCGCGGATATCACTTGTGGATAGCCTTCGAGAATGCAGCCCGCATGGACACCATTCGCTCGCGGATGCGCGATGTGCTCGACACGGCGAACGACATCCTTGGGCAGTCGCCTTGGTCGGATGAGCGTTTCGTGACTGACGACGGGCAAGGCAAGGGGATGTTCCACGACACGGGCAAGCTGCACAAGCGGGCCAGTCGGTCGGAACACGCGGACATCAACAAGGTCGAGCACCACGTCGAATTGCTGCCAAAGGGCGGCAAACGGCCGGTGGTGGCGTTGCCCCTCGCACTCGACAGTATCGTGCTCACGCCGACACAGATCGACGCTGCGGGGGCGATGATGTTCGTCGAACATGGCGAGATCGTGCTGCGCAAAGCACAACCGCGCAAAACAGGACCGAAAGGCGGGCAGACCAAGAAGGCCGTCGATGTGGCAGCGGCGTTGACGGCGTTCGCGAAGGCAAGGCCCGGTGGCGGTTACAAGGCGTGGTCGGATGCGGGGTTCAACATCTTCGGCGCGTTTGGCGAAGACGGCCTCGAACACTGGCTGACATATTCGAGAGCAGAGGACGGGTTTACGTCAGACAAGGACGTTATCGACAAGTGGGCGGACATTGCGAAGGCAGGCAAGTGCAAGGCGGAACCATTCTGGGCATATGCGCAGGCTGGCGGTTACACGGGCGGTCTGCCTGACGGCGTGAAGATCGGCGGCAAGGGTGATCCGACGAAGGTGATCCTCGACGATGTGGTGGGTTCGCTCAAGCTGTTCCGCGATCCTGATGGCACCGCCTACGCGCGGGTCGGGGCGCGGCGGATCATGCGCATCGACTCCATTGAGTTCGCAGACTGGTTGCGCCGCACGGCATATGCAAGCGGCGTGACGGCAAGCCAGGAGCAGATCAACCTTGTCGTCGGTATCGCGCGGGCGCACGCCTATGAGACGGTCGAAGATGTGTATCTGCGGGTCGCGCGTGTCGATGGCATCATCTACGTCGATCTGTGCGACGCAGACGACCGTGTGCTGAGGATCTCGGCTGATGGTGCCACGCTGATCGAAGGTGACGCGGAATGCCCGGTCGTGTTCCGCCGTTCAAAGCAGTTGCCAATCGACATTGCGGGCAAGGGGTCAACGGATGACATCCGGACGATGGTCAACATGGACGACGACCAGTTCGTGGTTTTCATGGCGTGCGCGGTCAAGATGTTCTTTCCAGACACGCCGTCGCCTATCGTCAACTTGATCGGTGAATATGGTTCGGCCAAGACATCGACGACGCGCGTGCTGCGGTCGCTGATTGATCCCGTCTCCGCGATGGTCGCACCGGGTTCAGAGAAGGCCGACGACGTGCTGATCCGGGCGTGGCACAACTATGTGCTGACCCTTGAGAACATGTCCGACCTGACGAAGTTGTCAGACACCTTGTGCGGCATCACGACGGGCATGGGGTTCGAGGTTCGGCAGTTGTTCACGAATGGCGACTTGTTCTCGATCTGGGTGCGCAGGCCTGTGATCGTCAATGGCATCGACCCGTCGAAGTATGCAGCGGACCTGATCTCGCGGATGGTCGAGATCGAATTGGAGAAACCCGAAAAGCGAATGCTTGAATCCGAGTTCGAGCGCAAGCTGCTGGAATCTGCGCCGCGCATGTTCATGGGTGCCGTGGGCCTTGTCGTCGAAGTGTTGAAGGTGCTGCCGCAGATTGACCCGCATGAGTTCGCGGAGAACGTCCGACTGGCCGAGTTTGGTGCCATTGGCGAGGCGACAGCACGCGTTCTTGGCAAGGAACCCGGCTGGTTTGTTGGAATGATGGTCGAGGCGCAGGACATTGCGCAGGACGAGGCGGCAGACGATTCCGCGACCATGCAGGCCTTGAACGCGATGCAGGAGCCTATCGCACGTCATGGCAAGTTCTGTGGCACTCCGCAGGAGTTGCTGTTTGAGATGCACAGGGCGGCGGAGGCAATCGACATGAGCACCACGAGACTACCACAGACGGCGGCGACGTTGAGCCGGGAGTTGAACCAGCTCAAGCCGTCGCTGCGTAAACATGGATGGCAGATCGAAAAGAAGTCGCGGAAGTGGGTGATCATCCCGCCGCCGGAGGTGTCGGTGGATCAGATAGCTGCGATGGCGCGGTGATCGAATGGGGCGACACTTCGGTGTCGCCTTTTTCGTTACAGGGTGCCTGTAATCCGGCGAGGCGGATCGCTTGCGCTATTGCTTGGTCATTCGTTGGTGAACACGATAGCCGCCAGCAGCACGCAGCGGTCGCTTGGCTGATGCCAAGATTACAGGGTGTACAACCATTTCGGGCGGTTTTAGCCATAGAGGATAATTAGTTGGTTGGTTGGTCAACCATCACCGACCAACCAACTAACTTTTCCCTCTGATTAAAACGACGTGAATGCCTGTAATGCCTGCACGGTTGCGGGCGTGCCAAGCAATAGCGCCTGCCGATCTTCCCCAGAGATCTCCGAGGTCTTGTTGCGAGCCGTTCGCAACTGAAATCGCCTGATTGCATGAAAGCTGATTGCATAGTTGGCGAACGCCCATGATCTCAAGTCGATAGTCACCTAGCGCAGCGAATATGTCATTCGTCGGTCTGCAAGGCAGATGGGCGCGAGTAGGCCCGCACATGACCACTGCCAACGCCTGCATGTCGCGACGTATGCCTTGGAATGCGCCTGCGGCTTGATCTGCTGAGGCGCTAGGCGGTGTTCTTGTCCAGTCTGATACGATGCCCCCGCCGAACAAAGCGGGCGTCTGTGACGTGCTCTGACGGTGGCCTTCAATCTTTGGATGGAACCTAACTGCACGGTGGGCATTCCCTGCCGTGATGCCCGATGATGGCAGCATGAGCAGCATTGGCATATCCATCGGTCCCGGCTTGGGCGGCGACGCAATTGAGCGCGACCGCGCTCGAAGCCGCGAACGCCTTGCGCGTATCCGCATGGCAACCCCGCGCTGGCTGACGGTCGAACATAAGGGCGAGATCAAAGCATTCTATTCGGAAGCGCAACGACTGACGCAAGAGACGGGTCAACGTCACCACGTTGATCACATCGTGCCCATCTGGGGCCAGAACGTCCGGGGACTTCATGTGCCGTGGAACCTTCGCGTCGTGACGGCCAACGTGAACCTTCGCAAAACCAATCGGTGCGTTATCGCCTGACCCAAATTAAGGTGGAACCCCTACAACACCTTGTTCTGTCCGCATCCGCCCGAAAGCAAGGTGATACGCATCGTCTGTCGGGCCTTGTGATGAAACCGCGCCCCGAGGTGGTCCGACATTCCTGCTCGCCTTGGGGCGCACCATCGCACGAAAGGACAATCCCCGTGACATTCAATGCAGCCATCAGCGGCTCGACGGCGACGATCACCGTCACCACGACGGCGAACTCCACGACCCTGCGCGTTCCGAACGCGACAGCCTTGGGCGACCAACTGGCAGCCATTGCGACCAACCCGAGCGCCGCCCCCGTCGATCAGACGCCCGACTATCTGGTGTATCCGACAGACAACGGCGTGCGCGTCACGTCCGGGCCGGGGCATGTCGATATTCCTTGGCGCTGGGTCATGCCCATTGCGAGCCAGTTGAACGCCTGACCATGCTGCCGACCGACCAGAAGCAGACGCCAGAAGCTGCCCTAGTCACGGCGATCCTGATGCAGGCCTACCGTGATCTGTTCGTCACCGTCAGGTCCGAAAGCAACGCGTCCTTCACGACGCAGTCGGATCAGGACCAAGCCATCACCTTCCTGACCGACCAGTCAGGAGCGATGGCACGCCACCGGAACGCGCTGTGCGCCCTCATCGGCTGGGACGGTGACGTTCTTGCAGCCCGCGTGCGCCGCATGATGGACGGTGACACCTTCCCGCCCGCCACCCCAGACGCCAATGCCGCTGCCCAAGAACGCCACGCGGAGGCCGTCGAACGCGTGCGCCAGCGTTGGCAAGACCTTAAATCGCCCCGCAAAAGACCTGCAATACCGGTCGGCAATCTGCTCGCTGCCGAATAGATTGAACGCACGAGCGAAGCGTTGCGGGCTCTCCTGATCTGTCCAAACCAGATTGAGCGCGGCGTCCCGATAGCGTCGCGCTCATTGGACATTAGGAGAAATGAAATGCCTGACGACACGACTGCCGCCCTGCAAGCACTGTTGCAGCAGGTCGCGAAACTCACCGAAACCGTCACCGACCAGCAGAAGCGGATGGACGACCTCCATGCCCATAACGGTCGACTGCTCGACAAGGTCATGGACACGAAGCGCGAGAACGCAGCGCCCGCGCCCAAGAAAACCCTCATCGACATTGTGGACGAGGAAATCCACGAACGGAAAATGCGTGCGGCGAACCTCGAAAAGGACGCCGACGGCAACTGGTATCCGCAAGGCGTGAAACCCAAGCACAGCCTGACGCGCGAAGAAGCCCGCGACCCACGCAAGTATGCAGCGGCCAAGGAAGCAGCCGCGAAGGCTGGTGCCACCCTAACCGTGGTCAACGGCAACGACGATCCGACGATCCGCAACACGGGCAAGGGCAATGTGGTTCAGTCGAAGGTCTTCACGTTCGACGACACCCACGAGCGCGTCCGCTACATCCGCGCCGACATGGAAACGGGCAAAGGCATCGTCGGGCGTCGGATGCAGGCCGAGAAAGACGGCTTCCGCACGCAGACGTTCCGCACAGCGGATGACTTGCCGCCGCACGCCCGCACGAAGTTCGACCTGATGGAGAAAGCAGCCAATGCAAGCGACTCCTGAGGATCGTGCCTCGCTGGAATCCGCACGCCGGATGGTGTGCGGAGACCGTGGCGACATCTATGTGTTCGACGATGGCAAATTTCTGGTCAGCAGCACCGCCTTCGCGCTGCGCCCGTCACGCGACCCGATTGACGCGCTGATCGTCGCCGTCAGTCAGGCGGTGAAACTGCACCTTGCTGGCGTCGAGCTTGGCGAGTTGCGCCGCGATCTCGTCGAGGCTGGCATGGGGGAAGAGCAGGCTGATAGCGTTCATGATCATTTGCTTGATGTCTCCGTTAAGGACTGGGCGCAGGTTCGCGCTCGGGTCAAATTCTACGAGGACGATAACGCCCGCATCGCGGCGTTTGACACCGACAAATCAGAAGGTTCCTCATAATGGCGCAAGGCGGGAACAAAGGCTCTGGTCGTCGCGCCGTGATCGACATGCGGGCCGACAAGAACGAGATCATCAAAGACATCGTGCTTGGGCGGCGAACCCTTGCGGACATCGCGAAACGCATCGGCGTCGATTACAGCACGATTGCCCGGTATCGGGACGACAAGATCACAGAGGAAATGCGCCGTTCGATACTCGCGGAAACGCGTGTCGCGTCCATCGAGGCGGACACGGAGGTGATCAATCAGGACAGAATGGACGTTGCCATGACTTACGAGTCCTTGGCGAAACGGGTCGAACGGCTGATCACGCGGGCGGAATCCGAGGACAACGACTCCTTCGCGCTGGCCGCGATGGAAGGCCTGCGGAAGGTGCTGCGCGACATTGCGACCATGCAGGGCAAACTCGCAACCAATCTAACGGTCAACGTGTCGCTGGCGGAATCCAAGGAATGGGTGACGCTCCGGCGCATCCTCAACGATGTCTGCGGCGAGGTGCCAGAGGCCCGCGAACCGCTCCTGCGCCGTATGCGCCACGAAGTCCTATCGGTCACGAAGGAGGACACGATCCTATGACGCATCGCGAGTTTGAAGGCTGGGATGCACATACCCAGCGCCTTGCCATTGCAACCCGCACAGGCAATCCCGGCTGGGCGCAGCTTCCCCAAAGCAAGCGCGTCATGATCGACGAAGGCGGCACGCTGTTCTTCACGGGCACCCCGTGTAAACGCGGACACGTTTCACCGCGCAATCAGTATGGGGATTGCACGCAGTGCCACCTGCTGCGCCTAGCGGAGCGCCGCGATGCCGTTTGATGCCCTTCACGACTTTTGCAGCCTGATCGAGCGCGACCTCGATCCCGCAGCGGAAATGCTGCATTTCCTGAGGCAGGAAGTGCCGAGTGCCACCCATGTCGATCCGTGGCAGATCGAGGCGATCACGTCGAACGCGCAGACTGTCGCGCTGCTCGTGTGCCGTCAGGCAGGCAAGTCCTGTGTCCTTGCGTCGCGCGGGGTGCGCGAGTTGAAGAATGGCGGCACGACCATCTGCGTTGCACCTGCCGAACGTCAGACCCGCGAGATCACCCGCAAGGTGCAGGCATACCTACGCGCAACAGACCTTGTCGTTGAGCGGGCGACGCAGACCGAGATAGAAACGTCGAACGGTGGCCGCTTCATCGCTGTGCCTGCCACTGGTGCAACGATCCGTGGTTACACGGCGGACCTGCTGCTCGTTGACGAGATGGCCTACCTGCCGGGGGAGAATGGCGGCGAAGATGTCGTCGTGTCGATCCTGCCGATGCTTTGCGACGACGGCCAGATATTTTACGCGAGCACGCCTGCCGGAAAGCACAACCTGTTCGCCAGTCTGTTCCTCGAACCCAAAGACGATGTTCACCGGATCAAGGTTCCCGGCACGTCGATCCCGCGCCTTGCATCCCGCGTCGAACGGTTACGGACGCAGTTGTCGGCAACCCGCTTCCGGCAGGAGGTTTTATGCGAGTTTTTGTCGGACGGCCTGTCCTACTTCGATCTTTCAGCCATTGAGAACGCAACGTCAGAGGAGGCCGCGATATGTCCACGGTTCTGAATACACCCACGAGTTACGAAAACACTCAGCTTGATCTTGTCCACCTCCCTGACGGGCGTGTCGTGAATGAGACACACCAAGATCCAGCGATCCCGCGCGTGACTGGCTTCGTGCGCTACTTCGTCGGTGCCGATCTGGGGCAGGCGAACGATTTCTCGTCGGCGGTCGTGGTGAAGGATCAGCAGTTGCCGATCTTCGACGGCAACCGCGTCACGCTCGGCCCGCGCGAGCGCACAGTCGTCTATGCGGACAAGTTTCGCGGGGTGTCCTATGTCGATGTGGTTGATTACCTCATTCGCCTGCGCAACGCGCCGCCGATGGGTGGCAAGTCGGAGTTGGTGATCGACGGCACAAGCATCGGGCGCGTGGTGTCCGACATGCTGCACGAGCAGTCCGTCGATCATACGGCGGTGCAGATGACAGGCGGTCAGGAATGGCGGCGGTCTGGGCGCTATGTCAACGCGTCGAAAACCCTGATGATCGAGAACCTAGCCGTGCTGTTCGCGGCAGGCGATCTGAAATTCGCCCACGACCTGCCGCTTCGGAAAGAGATCGAAGAAGACCTGGCCTCCTTCACAACGCAGACCACGGCGGCAGGCAATCAAATCATCACGCAGTCGCGGAATGCGTCGGGACATGGCGATGCTGGGATTGCATTGATCGTCGCGGCCTTCGCGTCTCAGTATCTCACTCCCCAGAACATTCAGGTTTCGAGGCTGACAGGCTGGTTCTGACCGCGCTGTCGCATCGCTCGTGATCGTCGCGCCTGCCATTGCCCGACGAAGCGCACGAGACGCGGGCAAACACCCCCGAAAAATCGCCCGCTGATGGGCGTCTCGATATTTTGGGCATCGTTGCGCCTGCCAGCCCGCGCCGCGCCTTAGACGCGCGCTCAATCGGGCAGGTGAAGTAGCACGACCTCTGCTTCGTCGCGATCCTTGCAGACGAAGGCAATATGCTCCGGTTCGATTTCCATCTCGATAATCGTGGGCGATGGGTTTCGGATGTTTCTATGCCCGCGCGCAAACGTGGCAGCCACCTTGCGGTCAAGCGTCCACGATAGGCCTTTTGGGGCGTCGGCATCCTGCCCGCGATACACGGTCAAGTTGGCAGGCAGTTCGTTGCTTGGGGAGGTGTCTACGAACCGCTTGAACAGGTCCGCGAAGTCTTCGTGTGGGATCGCGTCAAAACCTGACCATGCCCTTGTCACAACTTCCCAGAATAACGCGCCATCGTCGTCGGTCAGTCCTTTGGCCCATGCGACGACCAAATGCGGGCGCTGGGCGCTGTCGCCACCGTCAGCGCCATATAGCCATTCGAGAAATGCTTGTGCTTTGGTCATGCTGCGATCCTAGGCGGCGCTGCGCTGGATGCTCAACTGTGTCTTGAGGTTGGACCTAAATGAATACGGGCGCATCAAAGCACGCCCGCCTGATCGCTGTCAGATTGCCTAGAATCGCACAGGACCACCTCGCGCCTCACCGCCGATTACCATTCGATCCGCATGGGCGTTGACCACGTCGGCCAACCTCGCGAGTTCGTCCGGTGTCAGAAGCACCGCGAGTTCGATGGCGCGGCAGCCGTCGCACAGGATGTCGTCTGCAACTCGGCGAAGCTGGCCGTTGCGGAAGGCGGTCGCGAGTTCGTGAGCGGTCATGCTGCTGCCCTCCGCTTCGCGATGCCTTCTTGCCATTCGACGCCCGCAGGCGTGCCGACTGCACGCCCAAGATAGAAGGCAGGCGACACGTCGCGCCCGAAGGTGTCTCGCTCGGGTGCGCCCATGCGGTAGACGCGACATTCGACGGGCTGGCCGACCGACCGGGCGAGGATCGACGCCTCGCGCATCGCGAGACCTTGGGCCTCGTGCGCGGTGTCGCGCGTGTCAAACATGGCTGGTGTAATCAGTATCCGAAACATGGAAGTGCTCCTTGGAATCAAAAGGGCCTCGCAGTTGCGAGGCCCAGTAGGTTGGAAATTGGGTGGAGTTACTTGTTCGCGGCCTTCTGCGCGGGCGCAGCGGGTTTCCGCAGGGGCACGACGTTCGACCCCTTTGGCAGCATCAGGTGCAGGACGCCGTTCTCACGGCGCACGCCAAGCCCTGCGGCCCGCAGATCGGTGTAGATGGCCGCTGACGCCACATCGCGCTTCCAGCCTGTCGCGGTGGCAAGCTCGTCCAGCGTGCAGCCCGACAGAAGGGCCTGCACCATCGCGTGGCGCTTCGTGCCCTCCCGGATCGGGCGCACGTTGGAAAGGTCGCTGGTCGGCTCAACTAAAACGCGGTCCTCAAGGTTGCGGCCCTTCTTGGGCATGGCGACGACATTCGGGGCCTTCGGCATCGGCGGCGTCGGGTCGTTTGTGCGGGCGTCGCGCAGGTCGGCGTCGAGTGCATCGGTCGCAGACATCGCGTCGAACATGGCGACGAGATCGGCATGGGATTTCTTTTTCAGTTGCGAGGCTGTCAGCGGCGTCGCGAGCAAGGCGTTGATGGCGGATTTAGTCAGTGCGTTGAGATCGGTCATTGTGTCACTCCGTTGATGAGGGCGCACGACGCGCCTGTGACACGTTCATAAGTTCCACTTTTGTTCTTGCTCAACCGATCTTTTCGCGTCACCTTCCGCCTGCACTAGATGTTAACCTTGGACAACCGATAGTGCATTGAGATAATCAACATTTGGCGACGGAGGGACTATGCCGCACACTTACTACGATTTCTTTGCAGGCGGCGGCATGGCCGGATTCGGCCTTGGTTCTGGCTGGAAATGCCTTTTTGCGAACGACATTGACGCGAAGAAGGCGGCGAGTTATCGCGCGAACCATCACGGCGGCAAGGAATTGCTGCTTAAGGATGTCGCGACGGTAACGCCGAACGAGATACCCGGCAGCGCTGATCTCGTGTGGGCATCATTTCCATGCCAAGACCTTTCTTTAGCGGGTAAGGGCGCAGGGCTTGCAGGCAAACGGTCGGGCATGTTCAAGCCGTTCTGGCAGCTTGTCCGCGACCTTCATGCGGACGGGCGCGGGCCGAAGATGGTCGCCGTTGAAAACGTCTATGGTGCGATCACCAGCAACGGTGGGCGTGACTTCGCCACCTTGGCCGCGTCATTCTCTGGGATGGGGTATCGGTTTGGCGCTGTTGTTGTCGATGCCGTTCACTTCCTGCCGCAGTCGCGCCCGCGATTCTTCATCATCGGTATCCGTGGCGATCTTCGTATCCCTGACGGCTGCGTCCAAGACGCGCCATCATCCGTCTGGCATCCGCCTGCGCTGATCGAAGGCCATAACATGCTCTCTGCGACCGCCAAGGCCCGCTGGGTGTGGTGGAACCTTCCTGTGCCTGCATCGCGCAACGTCGCGCTGGCCGACTTGATCGAAGATGACCCCAAAGGCGTCAAATGGCACACGAAGGCAGAAACAAAATACCTGCTCGACATGATGACCGATTTGAACCGCAAGAAGGTTGAGGCTGCAAAGCTGCTTGGCACCCGTAAAGTCGGAACGATCTATCGCCGCACAAGGCCCGACGCGGCTGGTGTGAAGCGGCAGCGGGCAGAAGTCCGGTTCGACGACATTGCGGGCTGCTTGCGCACACCAGCGGGCGGGTCGAGCCGTCAGACCATCATGGTCGTTGAGGGTGACAAGGTGCGCTCGCGGCTGCTGTCGCCGCGTGAAGCCGTTTCGCTGATGGGCCTGCCGGAATCGTTCATTTTGCCTGAGCGATATAACGACGCCTATAAACTCGCGGGCGATGGTGTCGCCGTGCCTGTCGTCAGACACCTTGCCGACGCAGTTTTTGAACCGATCATGAAGCGCAATCGACTCGCCTTGGTTGCATAACATCTGGTAAGTGTCGGTCATGACTGACCGAAATCCAGATGACACAAATTATCCGCCGTTCGAAACCGAAGACCTTCGCTCGAACCTGACCGCATTTCTTGCGACCCCTTTTGACGACCCAGTGCAAGGCCGCGCTCGCACGGTCGGCTCGTTCACTTGGGGCGTCTATGCGTTCTTCGACTATGACGGCGAACCGATTTATGTCGGCCAGACCAAAGAGAAGATCAGCACGCGGATAAGGCGACACCTGACGAACCAACGGACGGATGCCGTCGCCATGTCGGTGCTTGATCCTTTTGAGGTTTACGAGGTCGAGGTGTGGCCGCTGCCGCAATTCGAGAAAACGCCGAAGAAAGATGTTGCAGCGATTGCGCACCTCAACGCGCTCGAACACTTCGTCTATGAACAGGCGGTCGCGGGCAGCACATTCAAAGCAATTCTGAATGAGAAGAATCCGCCCGCGCCGACTGTGGCCGTTACCGCGCCGCCGTCGTTGCGCTTTCGACTTGTTTCGGATGAGGTTCACAAGATCAGGTCGCACCCTGATTTCCGCACGGCCCGTCGATCTTTGATCATCTCACGGCTTGCCCAAGTGATCTCGGAACGGAAGGTGCAAGGCGGGCTGCGTCGGGTATTGCTGACACAGGCCAAGCGACTGCAATGGCTCGCGGAAAGGCGCTATGTGGCGCTGGGCGGTGACGCATCGGTTGAGGCCGAGGATGGCGACGACGAATAAGCCTGCGGTGCCTGCCTAGAACGGCACGTCCTCTGACGGGTCGAACGGATTGGGTTTCTTGTCGTCCTTGTCAGGCCATTCGGCTGATAGGTTGTCGTCGGTCTCGGACGCGCGTGCGGCAATGTCTTTCTTGACCATCCGCTCGAACGCCTTGCTGTAGGCTGGCATCCGCCATGACTTCTCGCCCGCCTCTTTTTCGCGCTCGTCCTGAATGTCTTTGATCGGGCGTTTCGGATTCAACCCGATCAGATGGCCCTCATGGCGTCGCACGCCCCCGGACTTGTTCGAGCGCCGCCGCTTCTTTGGCAGCTTGTAGAAGGCGCGGACACGTTCCCAGTCATCAGGGGCGAGGACTTCCTCGAAGAAGTGGAAGCGTTCGTCAACCGTCAACGGGCTGGCCTGTTCGTCGAACAGATAGACACGCCCCTCGGAATCGACGGTGACGTTGCGCATGTGCTTCTCACGGAAGTTCGGCGTCTTGTAACGCGGTGATCCCGTGAACCTTACAATCGTTGTTGCCATGGTCCCGAAGGTGACGAACCGCTGACCAACGGTCAAGCGTCTGATGCAAAAAGCAAACAGATGGTCTTGCCCAAAGCACGCTGATCGTTTAAACGACGCCTCGCGTAGCCCTTATAGCTCAGTTGGTAGAGCACCTGACTTGTAATCAGGGGGTCCGGCGTTCGAGTCGTCGTGGGGGCACGCTTTACGGTCAATTGCATCGCAATTGCATACCAGTAGAAAGCGCCTCACAATACGCTTGAATTACAATCGGTTAAGTCACTAGACCAGATCATTTGTAATCAGTAGGTCCGCGGTTCGAGTCCGTGTGGGGGCACCATATAAATCAATTACTTAGGAACTTTTAAGGGCAACCTCACTTCTTTCGTATCCGCACTTTGTCCACATTTTCGGGAGTGTTTCTGTCGAGCGTCGCCGTAGGCAAAGGGCTTTATGCCTAACGCTGCGATAGGGTTCCCGCGCGTCCTCGGAACTTGCTTTCGATATCAGTCCGCACTCAGCCCATACAAGTCCTTGACCGCCTTGGTGTCATCCAGGGCTGCAAGGATATCACGACCCTGCGCCACCTTGGCGAAATCCACCCGGCTCTCGTGTTGCGTATGCGGCCAGTCGCTGCCCCAGACAAGTTGTTCGGCGCCGAGGGTCCGCATCAGAAATGCCGCGTGTGCGCTGAGATCAAACTCGGTCCGGTATGGCGCAGAGAGCTTGACATAGAGACGAGACAAGTCACGAAGCCGCATGATCTGTGAGAGCAACGGGTCTCTGTCCGGTGCCACGTCAGAGGGCAAACCGAAATGATCCACCACGATCTTTCCCCCGATATCAAGCAAAGGGCCGATCCAAGGCGCAAGGCGGGGGCCGCCACGCGGATGTTTGCCCAGATTCAGCGCTTGCCCGGCGTCTTGCTCGTGCCTTCAATCCTCGTGCTGATGTGCATTGGGGTCTATGTCATCAACGGGCGCCCTATTGATCTTTGGGTCATGTTGCTTGCGGGGCTGGCGGGATATGTTCTGGAAAAGGTCAACATTCCCCTCGCGCCGATCATTCTCGGCATGATTCTTGGGCCGATGGCGGAACAGAGTGTGCGGCGCGCCCTGCTCATCAGCCGCGGCGATCCGACGGAGCTATTGACCCGGCCTTTGTCCACGGTTCTGGCCCTCGCAACGCTTGGGATGATTGTCTGGCCGATGCTCAAGCTGCTCCGTCGCAAGCGCAACGCAGGATCAGGCCTCGGAAACTAGGGCTGGGACTCAATTGGCCCACCGCACGACAATAGCCACGAGGAAGACAGCGGAAAGAAATACATCGGCGCGTCTATCGTAACGCGTTTCTATTCTGCGGAAATCCTTGAGATGGCAGAACATACGCTCCACGACATTGCGGCCACGATAGGCGTTCTTGTCATAGGAATGCGGGTGTTGGGTCTGCGCCGCGAGCGCCGCAAAGCCTTGGCGCATTTCAGTGACGCCCGCCGCCAGCCAGACCCGCGTGTTGGCCGGAACCGGAATAACGCCGTCAGCCCTCGGATCAATCGCGCCAATGCCTCGGGATCATAGCTGCCGATGATCCGCATCCGGTGCCCACCCGCCAGCTCGATCTCGATGTGGTTGTCCGCGGCCGCCGCCGCGGGCGCCATCACCTGGAAACAGATCGACTGCGTCTCCTCATCCGTCCACAGCCGCTTCTTCCGACGAGCCATCAAGCCGCATCGTGTCCACCATCCATTGTGGACACTATCCCGCACTCTCAGCGCTGGGCAGTGCAGTCAGCCCGGACGCTTAATCCACGCTGGAGTGAAAGCCGGGCCGCACCGCCTTCAGCGCTTCGCCGTTATAGGTGTAAGTCTGATGCTCGCTCTTCGCCCAATGGGTCAATTCTCAATGACAATTTCTGCCGCTGCTGGGTCAGGTCTCAGTGACAATCAACAGATCGGCCAATGCCGGGCCCGTGCTGAACGGCGCCACGGAAATCCGATGCATCTTGGCTTTGGTGGTTCGTGTTGCTATGAGCGGGTGCGGCCTTGGCGGGCGAATGGAATGGCGAGCGGCAACGCGCGGATCACACGACAGATCGCGGAACGTTTGCGTTACTGGTCTTTCAGGCAGGCGAGACGTTTGAGGTCAACTGGAGCGAGGATGGATGCGAGTGCAGCAAGCGCCTGGTCGCTGATATCAAGCTGTTGGATCGCCGCCCCGTCCTGGTTGCTTGGCATGGGCGATGTCGCGATGGGCGCCCCGCCCTTATGGTATTGGACTTGAAAAGTCGTTGGGTCAATCGCTCCCTTCTGAGCGAAAATGGAATGAGAATCTTGCCCTTGAAGTACAGACCCGAAGTTGATGGCCTGCGTGCGATAGCCATCCTGCCCGTGGTGTTTTATCACGCGGGACTTTTTGGCTTTTCCGGAGGGTTCGTCGGCGTTGACGTGTTTTTTGTCATTTCCGGCTATCTCATCACCTCGATCATTCTGACCGAGCGACGCGCGGAGCGGTTTTCGCTGCAGCGTTTTTACAGCCGTCGCATTCGTCGGATCTTTCCGGCGCTCTTCGTGATGATGGCGGTGATCTACCCGATCGCTTTTGTCCTGATGGGCCCATTCGAGATGGCGGAATTCTCTCGCAGCGTAGTCGCGGCGACCGTATTCCTCGCCAACGCCTTTTTCTATGACATCAGCGGCTACTTCGCGACCGCAGCAGAGGTCAAACCCCTGCTGCACACCTGGAGCCTCGCGGTCGAGGAGCAGTTCTATCTCATCTTTCCGATGCTGATCCTGCTGACCTGGCGCGGTAAGGAGAAACGGCAGGTGACGCTTTTCGCCGTTCTTGCGCTTCTGAGCCTCGGGCTTGCGCAGTGGGATATCGCTCAGGGCAAGAGCGATCGGGCGTTTTTCATGCTCCAGAATCGCTTTTGGGAGCTGATGGTGGGCGCGCTTGCGGCCTATTGGCTGGCCAGCCCGCGTGGCCGGACCTTGCGGGAGGAGGGGCGGTTTCGCCATGCTGCCGTTGCGGGGCTCGCGCTGATCCTGATCGCGGTCTTCGCTTACGACAATGAGACACCGTTTCCGGGCGTGGCGGCCCTTTTGCCCTGCCTTGGCGCGGTTCTGGTCATCGCATTCGCCACGCCTCAAGGCATTGCGGGCAGGATTCTTGGTTGGCGTCCGGTGGTGTTTGTCGGTCTGATCAGCTACTCGCTCTATCTCTGGCATGTGCCGCTCCTGGTCTTTACGCGGATCGGCACCGGGCGCGCGGATACGGCGCTCATGCTTGGAGTCTGTGCGCTCGCCTTCGTGTGCGCCTGTTTGAGCTTGCGCTATGTCGAGCGGCCGGTGCGCCGGATGCATGACCTTCAGCCGCTTCGCCTCTTTGGCACGGCGGCGTTCGGCATGGCGCTTATCGGCGGGCTGGGGCTGGCAGGTGCGAAGAGCGAGGGGTTTCGTGCCTCTTATCTCGAGCACCGGCTAGACCCCATCACGCGCGCCAATTTCGAGAAGTTCAGCCCTCAGGCAACGCGGTCGCAGGTGCCCGACGACGCCTGCCGGTTTCGCGATGAGGTTCTGAGAGATGCGTTTGTGGAGCGTTTCGAGACCTGTGCCCGAAGCCATGGCAAGGCTGTGTTCCTGCTGGGCGATTCCCATGCCGAGAATGTCTATAACGCGCTCCGCGGAACCGATGATCTGCCGTTTTTCGTGGGCCTCACGCGCGGCGGCTGCCGTCCCTACCAGCCCAAGCCCAAATGCTCCTACGAGGCACTCGTGCCGTTTCTGGAGCAGCATCGAGAGTCCATCGCAAAGGTGATATTCCATGTGTCGGGATCGCACTACATTCTCGATCATCGCAATGAGGGTGACAGTGACGCCGCCTTTGTGCCCGGCGCGCCTGCGCGCTTCGCCGAAGACAACATCGTCAAGACCGCGCAATATCTGGCAAGGCTTTACGAGGGGCTTGATGTGGTCTGGCTCGGCCCGTTCGCCGAGGCCCGCGTGGATCTGAACAACCCGGAAAATTACAGCCCGGATCGCCTCCGGTTCAACCCCGTCTCGCTGGTGCATTTTGCGGCTCTGGAGGCGATGCTCAAGGCGCAGGCCGCGGACCAATCGGCGTTTCGATATATCTCTCTTTTTGATGCACTGGCATTCGATGGCGACACCCTGGTTCAGCAGGACTGCCTGACCTTTTGGGATGTAGACCATTTCAGCCCCTGCGGTGAGCGTCTGTTTGGCCCGACGATTGCCGCCGCCCTTGAAGGCAAAACCGCTCAGCTTGAGCAGGTAAGACCTTAGGGGTAGAGCGGCCGAGCGTCCGACCTGCGCCTGTTTGTCGTGGCATTTTGCCGATCCATGTCAGATCGTTGACGGGGCGGACGATTTTCGGGTCGAAAGTTCTTTACGGAACGTCTATTCGGTCGTCTTGAGGGCCAAGGGGCCGTTCAACAATGAGGACGAATGATTCATGACGGCCTATACGCGTGACAATCCAAGCCCTGAGTATCGTGCCATGGTCGCGATGTATGAGACCCTTCATGAAGAGGGCGAGAGCGCGGCGGGTAAATCTGGCAAGCAGACCTTTCCGGGAAAGATGCTGATCCGGCACGCGCCCGGCATAAAGGAGATGATAGATCATACCGGCGCCAGGGACATTCTCGATTACGGCGCCGGCAAGGGCGTGGGCTATACGCTGCGCAACGTGGCATTGAAGAAGGGCCTCGAGGTGCCAAGCATTCAGGAGTACTGGGGTGTGGAGGACATCCGCTGTTACGATCCGGGCCATGAGCCGTTCAAGGACCTGCCGGATCACCCGTATGACGGCGTGATCGCCACTGACGTTCTCGAACATATCACCGCGCCCGATGTGCCATGGATCGTCGACGAGATGTTCAGCTATGCGCGCCAGTTTCTCTATGCGAATGTGGCTTGCTACCCGGCAGTAAAGGTTTTGCCCAATGGACAAAATGTCCATTGCACCATCCGGCCACCGGACTGGTGGGCCGGTGTCTTTCACGCCATCGCCATGCGACATACGACCGTATCCTATCGGCTGATTGCCGTGACGGCCACGGGGCGACGCAAGAAGTTCGGTTTTGCGAAGAACCGTCGCAAGGAATACCATGTCCATGAACGCATGGTCTGACCCCGCGCTGCTTGCGACAGGGACGCGATGAAAGGCATGAGGGCGCAGATAAACAGGTCAGGACGCGGTAGTCAGGCCGTATCCGGTGGACTGACATCGAGCCAGAATGAACGAATGGCTGCGACAGACCCTTGCAGATGGGCCGCCCTTGCAAAGATCTCGACATCTTGTGAACAGGAATGGGGTTGATACGTCAATGAGAGAAACATTCCGTCTCCTGCACGCCACCCTCCCCGAGGCCAGCAAGGTCGTCTGGCGCAAGATCGCGCGCAAGATCCTCGACCTGCGGCTCTCCCTCAGCGGTGCCAGCGAGGCAGACCGCCTGCGCGCCGAGCGCCGCCTGCGGGGCTATCAGCATTTCACCCGGCTGCGGCGCGCGGATGTGGCTGTGGTCTCCTACGGCAAGAGCGGGCGAACGTGGCTGCGTGTCCTGCTCTCGCGGCTCTATCAGCAGGTCCATGACCTGCCCGAGGATACCCTCATCAGTTTTGACAATTTTCACAACATGGACGCCCGCATCCCGCGCATCTTCTTCACCCATGACAATTACATCGGCGACTATACCGGCAACACCGACAGCAAGGTCGATTTCTACGACAAGACGGTGCTGTTGCTGATGCGCGATCCGCGCGACGTGGCGGTTTCGCAGTTCTTTCAATGGCGTTACCGGATGCGTCCGGGCAAGAAGGCGCTGAACGATTACCTGCCCGATGGCGACGAGAGCCCGATCTTCGATTTCGTCATGCATGAGGGCGGCGGGCTGCCCAAGGTCATCGCCTTCATGAACCTCTGGGCGCGGGAAATGTCCAAGGTCCGCGCGCTCGAACTTCTGCGCTACGAGGACATGCGCGCCGATGCACAGGCAGCCATGACCCGCGTCGCGCGTTTTCTCGACATTCCCGCGACAGAGGAGCAGATCCGCGATGCGGTGGAATTCGCCTCCTACGAGAACATGAAGAAGAAGGAGGCGGAAAACGCCTTTCGTCTCTCGGGCGGGCGCATGGCGCCGCGCGATCAGGGCAATCCCGACAGCTACAAGGTGCGCCGCGCCAAGGTCGGCGGCTATCGTGACTATTTCGACGATGAACAGATCGCCGCGATCGACGCGATGGTGGCCGATCGGCTCGATCCGGTCTATGGCTACGGGCCCGGCGTGCCCAACATAGAATAGGACCGCGGGCGCAAGGCGCCCGCAGGGAAACGGTCTCGCTCAGGCCGCAGCAGGATAGGCGGGCGGCGGCACTCTCTTGATGAGGTCGAGCGCGTCGTGGCGGACATGGTTCTGGCGCATCTCCTCGCGCAGCATGTCCTCGGTGATCACGCCCTTTTCCACCGCCTCGCGCACAAGGCCAAAGAAAAACGCCTCTTGCTTGGGATCGGGATGCGCCTTGTAGCGTCCGGCCAGGCCGTAATCGCCAAAGAGCGCCCGGCGCGCGCGCCGGAGCCAGTGCCGCGGCGGAAACAGGCGGAACGAATCCGCAGCGCGATAATCCACAGGCAACCCGGTTTTCCAGGGCTGCGTCTTGCGCTGGGTATTATGCACCGCCTTGGTGTTTTCATCGAGATGGTCGAAATCGTTCCATTCGTTCTCGAACAGCGCCACCGTATCGGGGTCCTCATACTTGAGCGAGATCCACGGCATGTAGTCGCGCGAGCCATCGAACATCGCATGAAACTGCTCGTCAAACTTCCAATGCGTCAGCTTGGCATTGTCGAGCAGCATCACACTGGTCGCCAGCGCGCCCTGCTTGCCCTTGTTGCCCGATTTCGGGCGGCACATCACCGCCGCGCCCTTCATGTCGCGCGAGAACAGATCCCAGATATCGCCGATCACGAAAACATCGGGGTCAATGACGATGGCGCGGCCCTTGAAGCCCATCAACTGCGGCGGCGCAAAGCGCGTGGGGGTAAAGGATTGCAGATCGTTGCGCACCCATTCGCGCCACTCACCGTCGCGCAGGAATTTCTGACCTTCATGCGCCTTGAAGACGGGGAAATCGTCATAGTGCATGATGCGGATATCGAACTTGTCGTTATTTTTCGAATTCCGCCGGATCGCGTATTGCGCGACCAAGGCGCCGATATACTGCTTGTGGTTGGCTTGTATGAATACACAGTAGTCCATGGCGGACTCCTCATTTGAGACTGCTGTCATCATTTTCTCCATTTCTTACGGGTCAAACCCGGAGGTGGGCGCGCCCATCCAAACTTGCTCAATCGTTACGACAGAGCCACTCCAAAATCGCGCAGAACATGAAAGCACGATAGGCGAGTGCGTCTGACCCTTGCCGACACGCGGGACCCTTTCTCGTGACCGGCCTCGCCCGCAAGGCCGTCTATCAGTAGCGGAACAAGCCCGCGTATTCCTTGGAACTGTCCGGGACTAATCCGCCTTGGTGCTTAGCTGGCATTGGGCCGACACGTCAACACCGGTTTGAGGCCGCGGGCGATCCTTCGCGCATCGGGCTGAAACGCCGTCGACACCATTGCTGATCTGAATAAGGATGGACTTCCACGGTTGGATGCGACAAAGACCTAGCCTGATCCATTCGTTTTCGTTCGCGGTGCATCTGTCTTCTCGATCTGGACCAACGTCATGAGCTTTTTTCCCTCGCTGCGCGGTATTGGCCGCGACAATCTGCGCAAGGCTGCCATCATCGGAAGCACAGCGCTGTTGCCACGCCCCCTGCGGGTGGCCCGGCGCAAGTCCCGACTTGGGGCGCTTGAATTGGACATCGCCCGACGCTCGGCGCTGATCATCATCGCCCATCCCAAGAGCGGCAACACCTGGCTCAAGGTCATGCTCACCCGGCTTTACGCGCAGCGCCACGGCATTTCCGAGAGCGATTTCGCGCGGTATCCGGCGTTGGCCGATGCGAACCCGGCCATTCCGGGGTTTGCCGCGACCAATGGCTGGTACAGCTATGAGCGCGCCGTCGGCGACCGCTTGCAGCCTGGCGCGCAGGATCCGGTGCTGCGGCAAAAGCCGGTCGTGCTCTTGGCGCGCAATCCGCTCGATATTGCGGTGTCGTGGTATTTCCAGTTCACCAAGCGCCAGTCCGATCACAAGCAGGAACTGATCAATGCCGGGCTGTCCCATCCCGTTGACCGGCGCAATATCGAGATGTGGGAGTTCATCCGCGAAAGCGAGCTCGGGCTGCCCTCGTTGATCCGCTTTCTCAATTACTGGGATGCGGCCTTGAGGCATCTGGATCGCAATCTGCTCACCTCTTACGAGGCGTTGCGGCGTGACCCCGGCGGAGTGCTGCGGCAGATCACCGCGCTCATGGGCGACAGCTTTGCCGACGAAGAGATTGCGGATGCGGTGGAATTCGCCTCTTTCGACAATCTGCGCAAGCTGGAAAGCGAAGGCTTCTTCCGCTCGGGCGGTCTGACCCTGCGCAACGCGAACGATCCCGAAAGTTTCAAGGTGCGGCGCGCCAAGGTCGGTGGCTATCGCGATTATTTCGACCCCGCTCAGGTGCAAGAACTCGAAGCTCTGGTGCAGCGCGACCTCTCGCCACGGTTGAAGGATCAGCTTGGATTGGCATCGGCGCAGGCGGGTGCCCCGGTCGCTGACGCCAGCCGGTGAGGCGGACTTGAGCAACGAGCGAGCAACGCCGCGGATCTGGCGGGTTCTGGGCGACAAGCGGGGCGATAACGGCCAGGTCGAGATGATCGCGACGGCCCTTCGGGAACAGCGCGGCTGGTCGTCCGATCTGCGCCATCTGGAGATGCGCCCCGAATTCGTGCTGGGCAAGCCGCGGGTCGATGCGACGCTCGACCATCTCGATCTTGCGCGCAGCGATGCGCTGGAGCCGCCCTGGCCGGATCTCATCCTGACCAGCGGGCGTCGCCCGGCCAATGCCGCGCTCTGGATCAAGGCACGTTCGGGCGGGCGGGCGCGGATCGTTCTGGTGGGCAAACCTTCGGGCTGGATGTCGCATTTCGATCTGATTGTCACCAGCGCAGAGACGCTGCCCGCGCCCTTTGACAATGTGCTGCATATCGGATTGCCATTGATGCGGGTCGAGCCGGACAGGATTGCCGCCGGGCAGAGCCAATGGCAGGCCGTCTTTGCCGATCTGCCGCGCCCGCTGGTTGCCTTTCTGATCGGCGGGCCGACCAATCCCTTTGTCTACGACCAGACAGTGCTGCGGCGGCTGCGGGCCCGCATCGGGGCGGTTCTGGCCGAGGGCGGCACACCCTATCTGGTTGGCTCGCGGCGGACACCCGATGGCTTTTTGCGCGACCTTGCTGCGGGGCTGCGGGACAGGCTGCGGGTCTATGACTGGGCAGAGGCCGGGGCCGAGAACCCCTATGCCGGTCTGTTGGCGCTGGCGGAGCATTTTGTGGTGACGGGCGACAGCATCTCGATGCAGGTCGAGGTTGCCCGTCTGGGCAAGTCGCTCGAGATCCTGCCGCTGCCCACCGGAAGGTTTGGCGGGATTGATCACGCGCGTCGGCGCGTGGCCGCCTGGCTGTTTCATCCGCCGCGCGATGCAGGCCTTGCGGAAACCGTGCGCATTGCCCTGGCGCGCGGCCTCTATCGCCTGCGGCTGATGCCGCAGACCCGGCATTTCTCCGGGTTCCACCAGATGCTGGTGGATCGCGGGCTGGCGCAGTGGTTTGCCGAAGCCGGCAGCGCGCGACCGCCCCACGGGCCTGATCCGGTTGCAGTCGAGATCGATGCCGACATGGCGCGCATTCTTGGCCGGATTGACCGGCTGCTGGCGGGGGCGTGACATGACGGCAACGCGCGTGGTCATGATCAGCAATCCGACCAGTGGCAACAACCGCAAATGGCAGACCCGGATCGAGGCCCGTCTCGCGGCTTATCCGCACTTGCACCATCATGTGACACGCGCGCTGCCGGAGGCCGAGGCGCTCTTGCCGCAGATAGCCACCGAAAGGCCCGATGTCTTGGTGATCAACGGCGGCGACGGCACCATTGCCGCGGCGCTCGGCCTGATCCTCGAGCATTGGCCGGAGGGCCGGCAGCCGCTGGTCATGGTGCTGCCCGGTGGCACCGCGAACATGACGGCGGGCGATATCGGCATGGCCTCCTCCCATCGGCGGGCCTTGCGGCGGTTCTTTCGCTGGCTCGACCGGGGCGCGCCGCTCGACGGCGAGATTCGCGAACGTCATCTCATGCGGGTGGAGGGCGCCGCCGACGGCATGACCCGTCATGGCATGTTTCTGGGCACCGGCGCGGTGATGCAGGCGACCCGCTACGCGCATGCGAATGTCCATTCGCGCGGGCTTGGCGGCGAGATCAGTCTCGGGCTCATCCTGATCCGCTCGATCTGGGGGTTGGTGCGGCAGGATCCCCGGTTCTATCAGCCGACCCATGTGCGCATGGTGTTGAAGGATGCGACGGGCAAGCCGGTGATGCGGGATCCGGCGCCGATGCTGATCCTTGTGGCGAGCACGCTGGAGCGGCTGTTTCTGGGGATCAGGCCGTTCTGGGCCCCGCGCGGGGCCGCGATCGGGCTGACCACGATCCGGGGCGGCGCACGGCGGTTTCCACGCGCTATCCTTTCGCTGTTGCGTGGGCGTCCCAATCGGCATGTGACGGCCGACAATGGTTATGAGAGCTTTCACGCCGACCGGATCGACCTCAGCTTCGATGGAGATCTCAATCTCGACGGCGAGATTTTCGCCTCTGCGGGCGAGGGGCGCCCGCTTGTGATCTCGGCAGAAGGACCGGTGCGGTTCCTGTGCCCGCGATGATGGCCGCCCTGGTCGCGCTCTGGCAGGATTCATGCTAGGAAAGGAGAGCTTCAGTGATCGCAAGAGGCCTGCCGCCACGATGACCGCCCCGCAAGGCTATCCCGCTCCAGAAGGGCCGACGCTAGCCCGTTCGCCCGCCCTCGCCGCGCTCTTTACCGCGCTGGAGCAGCGTTTTGGCGTGGGATTGCAGGCGGTCGTGCTCTACGGCTCCTGCTTGCGCAGCGCCGATCTGCTCGAGGGCCTGGTGGATCTCTATGCCTTGGTCGAGGTCACGCCGCGCAGCGAACCCCGGCTCTGGCTGCGGTTTGCGGGGCGTCTCTTGCCGCCGAATGTCTACTATCTCGAGGCGCCGGTCGGGTCGGGGAGGGTGCGCTGCAAATATGCCGTGCTCGGTCTTGACGTGTTCGAGCGGGGCACCGGGCCGGGCTGGTTTCAGTCGTATCTCTGGGGGCGGTTTGCGCAACCGGTCAAGGTGATCTGGACCCGGAATCCGGCGATCGAGGCGAGACTGGAGGCCGCGTTTCTTGGGGCCGCCGAGACGCTGTTGCGGCGTGCGCTGCCTGCGCTGCCGCCCGAGGGCCGCCTTGATGCGCTCTGGGAGGGTGCGCTGGCGCTGAGCTATGCTACCGAGTTGCGGGCCGAGCGGGCGGGACGTGCCGCGGAACTGGCCGGGCATGGGCGGGACTTTCATGCCGCGATGACGCGGGCGCTGGTGCCGCGTCTGGGGGGGCTCTTGCACCTTGAGGAGACCGAGGCTGGCCTCTTCTACCGCGCCACGGTGCCCGCCTCTGCGCGCCGCCTTGCGCCGTTTCTCTGGGGTTTGCGGCGGGTGCAGGGAAAGGCGCTCTCGGTTGCGCGGCTCATCAAGGGGCTTTTCACCTTTGAGGGCGGGCTTGATTACATCGCCTGGAAACTCTCGCGCCATTCCGGGCAGCAGGTGGACATTCCCGACAAGGTGCGCCGTCGGCCGCTCCTGCATCTATGGGGGTTTTTCTGGGCGCTCTACCGGCGCGGTGTGTTTCATTGACGTGATCGCGCGGAACATGGAAACTCTGGCGCGTCTCATGTAAGATGATGTGCGAAGCATAACAGACAGGTGGCGGACCACGCATATGAAACACGCGGTATTCATCCAGACCAATCACAAGCAGATCGTTGGCGCGATTGTGGCGGAACATGCGCTGCGGCGGTATTCCGCGCATAACGACAAGTTCGACATCCATATCATGGACAGCCGCGACTATCCCTATTTCGCGGCTCATGAGGGCAAGGAATATCTGCGCGACGGGATCAAGCGGGCCTGGCTGAATGATGATCTGCAATCCTTTACGCCCACACGCATGATGCCGCCCGAACTCATGGGATACGAGGGGCGCGCCGTGGTGATCGACCCGGATATCTTTGCCTGTGCCGATATCTGGGAACTCTTGAGCCGCGACATGAAGGGCAAGGCGATCATGGCGCGGATGCGCTCTGGCCCCAAGGGGCTGATCGACGGCAATTTTGCCTCGAGCGCGATGCTGCTCGATTGCGCGAAACTCAAACACTGGAAGGTCGAAGAGCAGTTCAAGGCCATGTTCGACGGCACCCTCGATTATCAGGACTGGATCGGCCTGCGCAAGGAACCGCGCGAGACGATCGAGCTCTTCGAGAAGGAGTGGAACGATTTCGACAAGTTCACGCTCGAGACGAAGATGCTGCACACCACCCGCCGCAAGACCCAACCGTGGAAAACCGGGCTCAAGGTGGATTGGCGGCCCTCGGAGCGGTTCCGGGCCTTTCCGCCTGCGGGCTGGGTGCTGCGCCTGCGTCGCCACCTCTTTGGGGAATATGGGCTGATGGGCAATTACAAGGCCCATCCTGACAAGAATCAGGAGCGTTTCTTTCTCGGTCTGCTCAAGGAATGTCTCATTGAGGGCAAGATCACAGAGGACTTCCTGCGTGAGGAAATGGCGCGGAACCATGTTCGCCACGATGCCTTCGAGATGCTCGAGCGCACGCCCGACTTGCCGCCTGCACCTGCGCATCCTCTGACCACCAGGGATCTCGCGCGCGCTGCTTGAGCTGCAAGATGGCTGCGTCTCAGCTCTGCGCCGCGGTAAAGAGTGCCCGGATGTGGTCCGCCGCCCGGCGGGCGCCCTCCATCGGGGTGCTGCGCCCCGATGATGTCCAATCCTCGCCCTGCGCGATGAGGTGCGGTGCGTCCTCAAGCCAGCGGGCGCGACCGTCGTGGATCAAGGCGTCCTGGATGCGGGAAATATCGCGCCGCATCCTGACGGGTGCGAGACGCATGGCAAGGGCATGGCTCAGCGGCTTGTGACGGAAATTATGCCGATGACGCCACCATGTCCCGGGCGGGTCGCCCAAGTTGAACAGGTAGAGCGGGCGTCCCAGAGTTTCCGCTTCGGCCAGCATCGACATGCTCTCGCCGGTGACGACAAAACGGTCTGCGAGCCCGAGAAAGCCGAGGTAGGGGTTTTCGACGGCACTGTCGTGATCGTGCCACCAATAGGCCTCTGCCGGCACATCGAGCGCCGCGCGAAACGCCTCCGTCGCGGCGCGGGGGGTGCGTGGGCTGTCTGTGACCAGAACAGCGCCGCCGGTCTGCGCCACCAGCCGGTTGACCCCTTGGGCCAGACGGCGGCCCTTGTCGGGGGTAAAGACGAACGGCCCACTATCGCCGCCAATCAGCACGGTTGTGAAGGGGCGCGGCAGATGCGCGAGC
>Ga0210026_1000106_pt1 | contig 103749 bp, 94 predicted proteins | sample CryGeymeta201509_FD_183977 | JGI IMG/M metagenome (GOLD analysis project Ga0210026, IMG submission 183977) | Groundwater microbial communities from Crystal Geyser aquifers in Utah, USA - Crystal Geyser metaG 2015-09 (SPAdes) (version 2) | ecosystem: Environmental > Aquatic > Deep subsurface >...
GAACGGTTTTATGCTCAATCTAATGGCTGGCTTAGTGGCATATTGCCTCAAGAAAAATAAGCCATCCCTTAATATTAGCGACGTTGAGAGAAATGCGATGGTGGCTGCTTAAACCGATCTCAGGTTACTTAACGTAGTCATTAACACATCCATGATGATAGGCATCCAGTCTCCACATCCCGCGCGGCGGCCGCATGTGGTAGCGTTCAAGCGGCAGGAGTTAGGCTCCTAAAAGCCCTGCTTTCAGACTAATAAGAATAAAGCCATTGATAAAAAGGGTTTGAATATAGACCTAAGACTGAATGTGAGTATTAATAGGCGAATAATCAGTTATTTTTCTAGTGGATATTGTTTGGCCTGCCACTCAAGCATGTCCCCTGCCATATGCCGGAGCTTCGTCACACCATGCTCCTCTAAATAATTTGCGGCAATGCCTGCCCGTCTTCCAGAATGGCAATATAGGATGATGGTTTTATCTGAATTAGATTGGAGATTTTCCAAGGACTTAGCAATTTCAGTATGGGGAATATTAATTGCTCCCGGTACATGTCCCTCTGCAAATTCTTCAGGACTGCGAACATCAACAACTATGCTCTTCTGCGTATCACGTTCCAATACTTGTTCAGTGGAAATGCTCTGGATCTCTGCAGACGCTGCTGAAAGACTTAAGGTAAAGGCAAGGGCTGTTAACAAGTGTTTCATCATAGATTTCTCAGTTAATGCGTAAGGTAGCTGTCGTAGTATTGATGATTTTAGCTAACTATTTCAATGTGCTTGTCGTCATCTAACAATGTTTCTAGACAGTGCTCAGTAATGCCGTAAAACGCTTTTATTTCAGCTATTTGCTGGAGAATGGCGCGATGATCTTTTTTGGTACAAGATTTTGTTGCTAAGATCATTTTGTTTTTATTGGTATGTTCGAGACTAACAAACTCAAAGACTTTTGTTTCATAACCTTTAGCTTCAAGCAACAACGCCCGCAGGGAATCCGTTACCATTTCTGCCTGCTGACCCAAATGTACGCCATATTGCAGCATGGGTTTTAATAACGTTGGACTATGCATTTGTGGACGGATCTGTTTGTGGCAGCATGGAGAACACATAATGATTGAAGCCCCTGCGCGGATCCCGTAATGAATGGCATAGTCGGTCGCAATGTCACAGGCGTGTAGCGCAATCATGACATCAGTATGCTGAGGGGCATGAGTTTTAACATCACCGCATACAAACTTCAAACCACCGTGTGGTAGATTCGATGCGGTAATATTACAAAGCTCGGCCAGTTCAGCACGAAGTTCTACACCCACAACCTCTGCTTGGTTTTTTAATTGTTCACGAAGAAAATCATGAATAGCAAAGGTGAGGTAGCCCTTTCCTGAACCGAAATCTACAACGTGTAAAGGGTGGTTTGCATCCAGGTTGGAATGCGCTAAAGCCCCACTGAATATCTCGATAAACTTGTTAATCTGTTTCCACTTACGTGACATTGAAGGGATGAGTTTTGTCTCCCTATCGGTGACTCCAAGGGCTTGCAGATATGGACGATCGAGCTCGACATAACGTTTTTTTTGTTTGTTGTGGGTTTTGTCAGGTTGTGGCTGCGCCTGTATTTTTGTATTGGTGTGCAAAGAAACTTTGCCTTTTTTACTGATATCCAGCTGCCATTCTTCATCTAGGGTGAATAAGTGCGCTGCAAAAAAACGCGTGCCTAAGTCTGACTTTATCAGCGTCATTCCTTCTTCGTACCCTAGGTTTTTTGTGATGTCACGGGTCTTGTAGCTGAATACAGCGTTCAGTTTTTCGTGTTTTTTAAGTTCTATTGGGCGCATGGTCATGCGCACAAAGTCTTTATCAGTGCTTCTGTTTTTGCTAAGGATAACTTTGACCAAGCTTTCCTTTTCTAGGTTTTCAGCAACCAGTTGGAGAAATTGGTCTATTGGATTATTGAATTCTGCGAGCATAAAGCGCATCAACTTATGGGGTTTGAGTGACTCTGTCATTTTAACCTGCATAGCCCAGAAAATCGCGATGTGATTACACTAAACATGTATCTTTGCATCAGTCATGAAGAGGGTAACAATCTTGCAACTTATCAGTAATTCGCCCAATATGCGGATCTAATAATAAAATAGGACAACGTATGCGATTCTTTGCCGGTTTATTGACCTTGGTTGTTGTGTTTCTGCATTTTGGATTTATGGCCTTGGAAATGTTCTTCTGGCAAGCCCCAATTGGACTTAAATTGTTTTCAATGAGCGCTGAAGTCGCCGCAGCGTCACAATTATTAGCCTTCAACCAAGGTGTTTACAATGGCATTTTAGCGGTTGGTTTATTGTGGGGCTTTTTGAGCAATAACCACGGTGTGAAAATTTTCTTTTTATTAGCGATCAGCGTCGCAGGAATTGTGGGTGGGTTGTCGGTTAAGCTGTCGATCATCTATGTGCAGGCGCTACCTGCAATCCTAGCGCTGTTTTTTGTCATGAGAAGTCGACGCCGCAAAGCAGGCGAAGCACGTTTATTCTCGTGAAAACCAACAACTAATTGTCTTATTTTTATGGTTAATTCTATCCGCGAACACCGTTCTACAAAGGCTTAACATGGCAAGTGTCACTCCTTCATTTAATTGGCTAGACCCCTTATCAGTCATGTCTTTGTTGTCAGAAGACGAACGATTAATTACTCAAAGTGTTAGGGACTACTGCCAGGATAAATTACAGACTCGCATCTTAATGGCTAACCGCAATGCCATTTTTGATGGCGAGATCATGCGTGAAATGGGTGCCATGGGGATGCTGGGTTCTACCTTACCAGAAACCTATGGTGGCGCTGGCGTAAATCATGTGGCCTATGGCTTGATGGCTCGAGAAGTGGAGCGGGTGGACAGTGGGTATCGCAGTGCCATGAGTGTGCAATCATCGTTGGTGATGTATCCCATCTATACTTATGGTTCAGAGCAGCAGAGACTCACCTACTTACCCAAATTAGCCACTGGCGAGTGGGTGGGATGTTTCGGTTTAACGGAAGCAAATTCCGGTTCTGATCCTGCAAGTATGACAACTCATGCGGTGATAGATGGTGAGGGTTATCGAATTAATGGCAGTAAAATGTGGATCACCAATTCACCCATTGCCGATGTATTTGTGGTGTGGGCAAAATTAGATGGTGTTATTCGCGGCTTTATTTTAGAGAAAGGCATGCCAGGTTTAAGTGCGCCAAAGATCGATGGCAAGTTTGCTCTGCGTGCCTCGATAACTGGTGAAATAGTTATGGATAATGTGTGGGTGTCAGCTCAGCAAATACTTCCTAATGTGAGCGGCTTAAAAGGGCCCTTTGGCTGTTTAAATAAAGCAAGATATGGCATTGCCTGGGGGGCGCTGGGCGCTGCTGAATTCTGCTGGCACGCTGCTCGCCAATACTGTCTTGATCGCCAACAATTTGGCCGTCCTCTTGCCGCCAATCAGCTAATTCAAAAGAAACTAGCTGATATGCAAACGGAAATCACCTTGGGATTACTTGCCTGTGTGCAAGCTGGGCGATTGCTTGATGAGGGGCAATTGGCGCCAGAGGCTATTTCTTTGATAAAACGCAACTCTTGTGGCAAAGCTTTAGACATAGCACGTACGTCCCGCGACATGCATGGTGGCAATGGCATCGCTGATGAATACCATGTCATACGTCATGTCATGAACTTAGAAGCAGTTAACACTTACGAAGGTACTCATGATGTCCACGCCCTGATTTTAGGGCGTGCGCAAACAGGCATCCAAGCATTTTTTTAAGGGCTGCCTCGAACCTCGTTTATGCTTGTTTAATTAATAAATCACTGAGTTGATTAAACGGAATTGGTCGACTAAGGAGGAATCCTTGGGCGGTCTCGACGTCATTGAGCTGTAGAAAATCTTTTTGCGCTTGGGTTTCAACGCCCTCAGCAATCACATCCATTTTTAGACTGTGGGCCATTGCTATAACCGCTAATACTAAGGCTTTGTCATTATCACTTTGATGGAGTTCTTTCACATAAGAACGATCAATCTTCAAATGATCAATAGGCAGTCTTTGTAAATAAGTAAGCGAGCTGTAACCCGTACCAAAATCATCAATAGCCACACTAATGCCCAGCTTACGCACTTCCTCCAACAAGAACTGTACTTTGGTGAAATTGTCTATCAATACACCCTCGGTGAGTTCTAACTCCAATTGTGTTAATTCTATTTGGCTTTTAACAACCGTATCACGAATATAGTCGAGTAACTGCCGATCATTGATTTGGCGCGGAGATAGATTGATGGCCAGTTTGAAGTGAATATCGAGCTTTTGTAGTTCGGCTAGACAACGGCAAGCTTGGGCAATCATCCACTTACCAATTGGGATGATTAAACCCGTTTGTTCAGCCAAAGGCACAAACTCCTCCGGTGAGATCAAACCGGCCGTGGGATGATGCCAGCGAATGAGCGCTTCAGCTTTGACAATTTTGCCATTTTTGAGGTCAAAAATCGGTTGGTAATACAATTCAAACTCTTGGTTTTTTAAGGCTTCGCGTAAGGCGTTTTCCAAAGCGATACGTTTGCGCGATGCTTCTTTAAGCTCTAACGAATAAAACTGAACGCTGCTTTTTAATTGTTTTTTGGCGGCAAACATCGCCAAATCCGCATATTTCATCAGGTCTTCAGCATTATCTGCATCACCGGGGAAACTGGCTACACCGATATTTAAGCCGATGTCACAACTGTGACCACTCTCGGTATAAAATGGAAAAAGGCTGCAATGAATTAACTCACTGGCCAGTTGCCGACAATGTTGTTGGTCAGCCGTGCTAATGGATTTACCGTGTTGCTCACTGGGCATTAACAGCGCAAATTCAGTACCACCAATGCGCGCAGATAGGTCATCACTGCTCAAGGCTGCTTTAAAGCGTTTCGCTAGCTCTTGAATAATTTGATCACCAACCAGATGCCCATGTAACTCATTGACTTTTTTGAAGCCTTTTATCTCAATATAAATAACAAAAAAAGCCTGGCATTTTTTCACGTAGGCTTCAAGTTGCTGCCAAAAATGCTGGCGATTGGGCAGCTCAGTGAGCAAATCAAAGTGGGTCAAATGCTCATTACGCCGGAGCAAATGCTTCAGCTGGCTAATATCACTGACACTGAGCAGCCAAAACTGTTTTTGCTGATCACTATTGTTGATGGGGTGTAACGATACCTTAAACCATCGACCCGGATTTGGTGTATCCAGCCAAAATAATTCGCAAGCCCAAGCACTGCCAGTGATCAATACACGCTCATACTCAGGATACTGATTTTCGAAAAGTTGAAGTAGCAGTTTCTCGGGTGAAACGCGTTGCTTTTTTCCTTCTGTATGGAACAACTGAAACAGCGCAGCATTGCTATTAAGTAGTGTTAGGTTTGCATCGAGTATGGCGACGCCAAGGTCAGTTTGTTGCAAAGCGTGATGCACGGGATCTAACTTGCTGCCGCGTTGCCCACCACTTGATTCGCTCAGTAATGCATCAAGCCGGGAGAATATGTAATCATGTTGGGCAAGGACTTTGTCATGCCTAATCAGCATGTCTCGGGCAACTTGCAAGGTTTGTTGATGGCGTTGAAATTCACTTTGAATATTTTGAATCAGCAAAAAACACGTAGCGTTTGCCACCGCTGCAGTGGCTTGCAGATGCAAAAGTTGGCCATTCACCTGCTCTGTCCAAATACCCGATTGAATTTTACCGTCTTGGCACACGGCCCAAAATTCCTCAGCATCAATTAAGAAATCTGCGAGATACGCAGAATCGCCAACAAACGCGAATTGGCTGGTAGCTTTTGCCTCGGGTAGAAGCGCATACAACCAATCTGTAGCAGCATACAGAGTAAGAAAAACGTCCTTATCGATACGTTGTAAAATCGAAGCATTGACTAAACCCATAGCCTGTAACAGAGAACCTTGTAGCTTGTACTCGTCCTTGTTGGCTGGCGTATCATGGGTCCGTTGTGTTGTCATAACTAGTCAACCAGCATGGAGGCAAGTTTTGAGAATAGTTGTTCGACACCTAGCCCAGTTTTAGCGCTGGTACTGAAGGTAAAATCAAAGTTAGCTTTAATTTCTTCTACCTCGTTAGTACTCCAGTGCCAACTTGCATCGAGGTCAACTTTATTGATCGCCAAGACGCCGGGGATATCCACCACAGCCTTAACCATTTGTTGAATTTCAAATCCTTCAATTAATGATTGGGAACGTGTTTGGTCAGCAACGAGGATGTAAGCGGAGGCACCGCGCAGATATTTAGGTTGAAAACCGCAATAGCGGTCAATGCCCTCAATGTCCCATAACATCAACTGCACACTCTGGTTTGGCAATATAATTTCTTTTTTATCTATTTTGACACCAATAGTGGTGAGGTATTTTTCGGAAAAAATACCCTCAACATATTGTTTTACTAGGCTGGTCTTTCCCACTCCAGTTGCACCCAGTAAGCAAATTTTTTTCTGAATCATGGTCTTCCTGATAATTCGGTTATTTATTTCGAGTCAAAATACACAACATTAAATAATACTTTTCTGGCGCCATCGCCAGAGGTCTTTAAGTCTATTACACCTAAGCCGATGGCATTCAGCCGATTTTTGTCTATGCCAAGCTCTTGAAGCTTATTTTGCACAGCATCCGCTCTACGTTGACTCAGTGCTTTATTAAACGCAACACTGCCAGTCGGGTCACTTGCCCCCATAATAATCAATCCCAGGGATAATTCTTGCTGTTCTGCGATGCCAATTAAATTATTAAATTGTTCTTTGAGATCAATCAATAGGCTAATGGTTTCTTCGCTCAATTCACTGGAGCCTTGCTCGAATTCAACACTCATCCGATCTAATTTTGCTATGTTTAAATCTAAAATGGCACGAATAACTGCGGGATCATCGGCAGTATTAGCGTCTTTGCCCGCTAACTTCACGCCATCAAGCCATATATTTTTAAATCCAAGACCGGCAATATTGTGCAGTTCTGCTTGAAGACGCAGTTTGTCTACATTGGTAAATTCGCCCGAAAAGACAGGTCTATCATGCGGCCATTCCACTGTTACCGTTGGATAGACACTCAAGACGGCATTGACTTTAATTTTTAATAATTCGGTATCGAGGGACACATACGCCCTTTCAATCACCTGCAATTTATCGCTTGGAATGTCGCGTTCTTTTAGCCAACTTGCTAACTCCACCGCACTGGGGTCACGCAGAATCTTCAGCTCCACTTCTGAGAAGTTTATTAAGCCCAACGAGGTCACCACTATACCTGGTTGTTGGTTCAGCACACTGACTTGTTGCAGTAATTGATGCGCTTGCCATCTGATCACCGCTAAATACACCAAAAAAGCGGCTATACCCACTACAACAAACCAGGCCATCCAAGGTCGTTTTTTACGCGGATTTGCTTCCGCCTTCAGTTCACTGATCAGGCAATCTCGTAACTGCTGTTCGCTGTTTGCTAAGGGTTCTGCATCGCCTTTGAAGTCAGTAAGTTCCTTACCATAGAGGCGGTGAATTTCTTCCATACTGAGTTGCAACTGATCGGCGACTTTTTGGGGCATCGTGCCACTTACAGCTGCAACCAATACGGCTTTAGGCCCTGGCTTTAAGAGTAAGGTAAAATCATCTGTCTTGACGACATCTAGGTGTTGCTCGCCTTTCTCCTTCGACTTTGCGAAGGAGTCACTGACAAAATCATTAATTGCCGTGAGCATGGCGGAGATTAGATCGGCATCAGCATTGGTATTCAGATCAGCCGAAACGGTATTGAGCAGTAAACCCGTTTCACGGTGAATCAAAAAAAACTTGTTCAACTCGAAAAGCAAAGGTTTGGCTGGCCACATAATGGGAAAAACGAACCCCAGAACGCCAGGCATTAAACCGCCATTTCAGCCCCTTTATGGTAAAACTGTTTTCGAGCAGGGAGTTAGTTTTTTCAAGTAAGTCAGTGATAAAAGCCGTGACTGATTTGCGAACTAAACTGCCCACGAGGGGATACAAATACCCCACCATTTGATCGCTGTGTTCAGCCACGGATTTTTCCACGGACTTCTCCACCAACGGAATAATAACCTTGTTGACGGAGCCATCTTGCTTTTCGCGATCAAACAACGCTTCAGAAAAAACGTCTTTAACGACGTCCCGTGCATGGTCTTGCAACACTTGTTGAATAACTTGTCCCTTGTCTCCCAACAATAACTCACGCAAGCGCTGCATGTGTATTTCATCAGTGCTGAGTGTGTGTTGTTCTGAAGAATCTGCCATCAGTGTGCTTGATCGTCCTGATCAATCTCAAGATTGCTGGCCACAGTAGACAGCAGTTTCGCCAAAGTTTTACGATCGGTTTTATTGTTATTCAATTCACTTGATACTTGATTAAGTTGCTCAAGGGCGCTGTTTAACTGGGCGGTAAAGCTATCACTCAAAAGCTTAATTTCTTTGTCGAGTCGGTCATGTAATTCATCATTGTCTTGTTTGGCACTGGTGTCCGACATTTCCAGCTCAGAGGCAAGTTTGTCAGCAAAACTTTGGATTTCTGCTGACTTTTGTTCATGACTTTGATCAACCAAGGCTAATTGCTGTCCAAGCTGACTTAACGCATCATCTGTTTCGATGCGTTGGGTTTGAAATTGCTGGGCCATCTTGGCCTCAAGTTCATTAAAACGCTCATGCATTGTTTCGGTCAGGGTCTTGAGCTGTTGCTCTATATCGGCTTTTGCGGCACCAAAGACGATATGTCGCAAGGTAGCCAACTCATTTGCACCATCAGCCCTTGGCTCTTGGCCTGATTGTGGCTGGTTTTTTTTATCTGCCATACCGCCTTCCTTCTCAAATTGTGTCAGTAAGTCTGACCTCCGTTGCCTATCATTTCATAGAAACGTTTGAAAATTAAAATGCTAAAGCCATGATTTTCTGTCAATTTTTTGCACGCACTAGCTAAAGTGGGTGTTTATGTCGAGTGAGGGCTCTGTTAGCGCATAGCATTGCCCACTGTGACTATAGCAAAGCGTTTAAAAGTGGGTAGACTAACCACCTTAAATCAGGTGTTGGTGGCGTTGTTAGCAAGTGGTAATTCTCGCACTGCTGTGAGCCAAACAATCAGGCACAGCGTAGACCCCTGCAGTTCTTGAATCTAGACAAAGTGAGTGATATGAAATATCGAGGAAGTCCGAGCTTTAGCCACGCTCAAGCGGATAAAATTGGGGTATTGGTGACCAATTTAGGCACGCCCCAAGCACCGCAAAAAAAGGCACTTAAAAGGTATTTAAAGGAGTTTTTATCCGATCCTCGGGTGGTTGAGGTGCCGCGCCTGTTGTGGTGGCTCATACTCAATGTGATTATTCTTAATATTCGTCCCAAACGCTCGGCTAAAGCTTATGCTACGGTGTGGACCGAGCAAGGCTCACCACTCATGGTGCATACCCAAAATCAAACTACTGCCTTAAGAGTAAAGTTGCAGGAGCGTTTTGGCGATCAACTTGTGGTGGATTTTGCCATGCGTTATGGCGAGCCAGCAGTTGATAAAGTAATAGATAAAATGCTCCAGCAAGGGGTGAGAAAATTACTGGTGCTGCCACTTTATCCCCAGTATTGCGCGTCTACAACCGGCTCTACTTTTGACGCCGTGAGTGCTAGTTTTCAGCAACGTCGGTGGATCCCTGAATTACGTTTTATCACGCACTACCATGACCAAGCAGATTATATTCAAGCGATTGCCGATAAAATTCGCACCCACTGGCAGCAACACGGTCAAGCCGAGAAATTGGTTTTTTCTTACCATGGTATCCCTAAACGCTACTTACTGAACGGCGACCCTTATCACTGTGAATGTTATAAAACTTCACGTCTGGTGGCTGAAAATTTGGGTTTGTCAGATCAACAATACATGACCAGCTTCCAAAGCCGCTTTGGCCGTGAGGAATGGTTAAAACCTTACACTGACCACAGCTTAAAGGCCCTTGCTGCTAAGGGGGTGAAATCGGTACAAATTGTGTGTCCAGGCTTTTCTGCCGATTGTCTCGAAACCATCGAAGAAATTGGCGTTGAAAACCGCGAATATTTCCTCGAAGCGGGGGGAGAGAGATTTGAATACATTGCCGCCCTCAACGATGATCCCCAACACATCGCCATGCTCGGTGAGTTAGTTAATACGAATCTGCAAGGTTGGTCGACAAGCTCTGAGCATGCAGCCCGCTCGCAACGCGCTTTAACACTGGGAGCCAAGGCCTAAGGTGATGAGCAGTCGTGAAGCAAACAAACAAGTAGTACAAGCCCCCGAGGCGCTGTTGCGCGCGCAACACTTAGCTAACCTATTGGATAATGCTTTTACCCTGCCCATTTTTCGTGTGAAATTTGGCTTAGATTTTGTGCTCGGCTTGGTGCCCGTGGTGGGCGATGTGCTCAGCTTTATCATCGCATTACGCATCGTCGTGTATGCACGGCAATTAGGCACCCCGGTTAGTATTTTGGCGCATATGCTTAAAAACTTGGTGATAGATTTGGTCTTAGGCAGTGTGCCCCTGCTGGGCGACATAGTGGATAACTTTTTTCGCGCTAATCAACGAAATGTACGTCTGATGGAGAAATGGTGGGTAGCCCAGCATCATGCAACGATCAAAGCTCAAGCCCAACAAGCCCTTGAAGAGTGGTCTAAGAAGCAGTCCTAATCTGTGGAGTTTGTGGGTTCAGGCAGGGCATGTTTTTGTAAGTCTTCGAGTTTAATGATACGCAAACAGGCTGCATTGGTGGCTGACAATATTACCTGTGGTGCACACCCTGCGTGCAAAGCTTGTTGCCAACGTGCCGCACATAAACACCAGCGATCGCCCGCCTTCAAACCGGGAAATTGGTATTCAGGGCGAGGGCTTGATAAGTCGTTGCCTTGCTCTTTTGAGTGAGTTAAAAACGCTTCTGTCATGATGGCACAAACACTGTGATTGCCATGATCACTCGCTGGCACATAACAAAATCCTTCACGGGTAAATCCGCCGTTACCACAACACAATTTCAGCGCGCCACCGAGCACATTTTTTTCATTGGCCATTTTGCTTACCTAAATTTGTCTTATTTGATTGCATCAAGTCGTAGCCACAAACGTTGGTCAGTTAAGGGTGTGGCTTGAGGGAGTAAGGGGTTGTCTAATACGTGTAGACGACGTTGTAAGGCATTGACCAAGGTTAAGGCTTTGCGGTGACGCGGTAGCGCATAAAAATGTTGATCAAAACTACCGTCAGCCAGAGCTTGTTCTAATCCATAACTCAAGCGTTCTGCTAATTTCCCATTGTTTTTATTCACAAAAAAATAGATCGCGGTGGGGTAGTAGAGCAGATGCTTTTTATCAATAACCAAGGCGGGGTTGGGACGTTGATCTAATTCCGACCAAGCCTCCAGTATCGAGCGTGGGTAGTAGTCATAATAGCCGGCCGCTAGACTTTTATAGATACTTTGATACCAAGCGCTGGCTTCGACTTTAAAGTGATTTGCTTCAAGAATTTGTACGTCCACCCAGCCAAAACCCTGCACAGCAGTTAAGGCTTTTAGTTCAGACAAGTTCTCAATGGCAGCAATTTTTTGTTCATCGGCTCTACGCACAACCATGACGCGATAACCCAACAAGCCTTTTAACAAGGGAATACGGATAGGCAGGGCTTCTTGTTCATGAGCCACTGAAGTCATGATTCACATTACGTCTAAAATATTGTTGTTTAAACTGACAAATTGCCGCTGTTGTTCCATGTCAACTTTGACGGAGCGTAACTCAGCTGGGCCGTATTTTTCGGTGGATTTATCCATGGCCATTTGTAAAATGGTGGGAAAATAGCCAGCAGAACCATCCACTGCGGGGTCAACTTGATAATAGCGAATAGTTTGCTCTGCATGTGCAACACCTATGACAGCCGTGCATGCCATAACAAATAGCATATATACGCTGCTCAGCCCATTTAATCGCACCATATTTGGATGTTTTGACCTAGTGGATGACTCACTTATATGCACAGTATACTGCGGCGCTTGGAAAGTATTGTCAAAATGAGTCATCCTCAAAAAATGATGACTCAGTTTGTTTAGATTTGTTGTTCCACAGTTCAAGTGGTTTGTGCAGCCACCTCAGCAGAACCAACTGAGTTAATCACGCCAACGTTTGGTTAGTTCGCCGTAAGCATCAATGCGTCTGTCGCGGAAATACGGCCAGATACGTTTGATTTGTTCGGTGCGAGTCAGATCAATGTCCACCACTAAATTCTCTTCTTTGTCGTGGCTTGCTTGCGCTAACACTTCGCCTTGTGGTCCCGCAATAAAACTTTGCCCCCAGAATTGAATTCCCGCCTCACCTGCCACTGGCGACGCTTCAAACCCGGTACGATTGGCAACAATAACAGGCAATGAATTGGCCACCGCATGGGCGCGTTGGATCACGTGCCAAGCATCGTGCTGGCGCTGTTTTTCTTCTGGTGTGTCATTAGGGTCCCAGCCAATGGCAGTGGGGTAAAACAACATATCCGCCCCTCTCATGGCCATCAAACGCGCCGCCTCTGGGTACCATTGATCCCAACAAACTAAGACACCTAACTTACCTACACTGGTTTGGATGGGCTCGAAGCCCATATCTCCCGGAGTGAAATAGAATTTTTCGTAAAAGGCGGGATCATCGGGGATATGCATTTTGCGATACTTGCCAGCCATGCCAGCCTGACGATCAAACACAACTGCTGTATTGTGGTAAAGACCAGAGCCTCTTTTTTCAAACAAAGAGGTGATCAATACGATATTGAGGTCAGCGGCTAACTTGGCAAAAAAATCCGTTGCTGGGCCAGGAATAGGCTCGGCTAAATCAAAAAAGTCAGTATTTTCCTGCTGACAAAAATATAAAGTGCTGTGTAATTCTTGCAACATCACTAACTCACAACCTTGTTTGGCAAGAGTCGTCACTTGCTCGGCACTGCGCTGCCAACTCAAATTTTTGTCGTTGTTCGCTACTGTTTGCTGGACTAAACCGACTTTGAGTGTGCGCTTCAAAGGGGATGTTTTGTTCATAATTGGCTGACTCCGGAATTAAGGCGCTGAAGTATGTCAGGACGTAAAGTGTTAACGGGTATTTGCATACTGATGCAATGCAAACTGCCAAATTGCTGTACCAAGGGTAGGCAGTTAATAGGCACAATTTTATATTGTGGATAAGCTTGTTGCATGATCTGCATGGCTAAAGCGTCTTCTGTTTGTTGATAAACTGGGCAGAGTATTTGCTGATTGTTTATTAAAAAATTGGCGTAGGAAGCGGGCAGGCGTTCGCCTTCGGCATTAACAATATGCGGCAGAGGTAGCTCATAAATCTGATGGTCAGGCAATGCCTTTTTGCATTCGGCAACCAAAGCCGATAAGCCAGCAAAGTGGCTGTCGTCGGGGCGATTAAATGCTGACTGCACAACCAAGCCTTGCTCGGGCGTAAAACGTACTAGGGTATCAATGTGACCATCAGTATCATCGCCCTCTAAATGACCTTCGACAAAAATACTGGTCTGTTTTGCCCCAAGGTATTGTTTGAATAAAGACTTGTATTGTTCCATGCCTAAATTGCCATTGCGCTGTGGATTGGACAGGCAAAATTCGGTCGACAACAAATGACCATGATCGTCGATTTCTAAGGCACCACCTTCCGTGACTAGATCAATAGTCTGAATGGGTAAACGGCACAGTTTGGCCAAATAAAGTTGATTTACTCGGTTATCTTTACTGGCATCAAATTTGTTGCCCCAACCATTAAAGGTGAATTCTAGCCCTTGCAGACCTTGCTCGCTTTGACAGGTTAAAAAACCATAATCGCGCACCCAGGTGTCATTATAGTCAGCGACTAGCAAGAGCACCTTGGCTTGGCCACTTAACATGGACTGACAATGGGCAACTTCTGTTTCTTTAATCAGTAAGATAACCCCTGTGTCTGCGGCATTCAGGGCGGCAATTATCTGCAGATAGACCGCGCGCACGTCGTTAAGCCAAGGTTGCCAGTCTGTATCTTGGTCTGGCCAAGCCAAAATTACGGCTTCTTGGGGGGCCCACTCTGGTAATAGTTGCACAGATGTTGTCATGTATCGGGGATCCTAAGGCAGAAAATCTGTTTAGTATAAAGTGAAATGTACTGGGCTTTAACCTTTGTTTTGCAAAGGATTTAAAAAGTCATTTTGGCACTTAAGAAACTACTGCGTCCTTCACCCACAAAGTAACGGTAATTGCCAAATGCAAAATCGGCGCGCTCGGCATAGGCCACATCACTAAGATTTTGCACGCGCAAACTCAGCTCAAAACCTTCACTCAGTGGCCAAACCGCGCGAACATGCAATAAATGATGACCGGGATAGCTTGCCGTATTTTGTGGATTTAAGAAATATGAACCCAAATATAACCATTCCATTTCCAGTTGCAGGCCATCATCACCCTGCCAGCCAAATCGGGTTGAGGCCATATGCCGAGGCGCACTATCAATATCCCTGCCTCGAATATTTTGCTGCTCAGCGGTGACCCCTTCGGTGTATTTGTGTTCGGCATAAGTGAGGGCGCTTGCTAGATAAACGTGGTCACTGATGGCGTAACGTAAACTCAGTTCCAAACCCTTATGTGAGGTGGCGCCATCGTTGATAGTTTGGCGTTGTGGGTCCTGCAAAATGACCTGTGTTTTGTCGAGGTAGTAGCCATTAAGTTCGATATTAATGTCGTTGACTGATCCTCTGAGGCCTACTTCATAGGCATCACTTTGCTCGGGTTCTAAGGAGGCACTCGTTTGATTATCTTGCAGGCGGTAAAGCTCATTAACCTGAGGCACCCGGTAACCTTGCGACCATTGTGCATACAAACTGAGCTGCGCAGATAGCGCATGCTGCACCGCCAACTTACCTGACCACTGCTGGTAATGTCGCTGTTCGTCGGCGGGGCGAATAAAACGACACAGGGGAACCTCCGCCGCACAGGCACTGCCATCGCTAAGATGGTTATTGTAGTCCAGTTCAGTTTGCTCAAAGCGCAGGCCAGCGACCAATTGTGTCGACTCAGTAACCGCCCAGCGCAGCTCAGTAAAGGGTGAATAAACACTAGCCCTTACTGCATAATCATAATGAAAACCTGCTGGTATGTTAGGTGAAAAATCTTCACTCTGCTGTTCTTGTAAACTCCCCCATGTGGTGTCCCAGTCAAAACCCGTTAATAAGTTCACATCACGAAATTGCTGACTGAACCATGCATTGATGCCCATGCTTTTGTGGCCATTGTCCTCAATGGGTTGCCAAGGCACAAAATGCTGCAAAAAGGTCATCTGGTTGACCCGAATATAAGGTGTCACACTAAACTGACTGAGCGTGGTATTGCGCCAGCGCCATTGTGAGTAGGCACGCAGGGAACTGGCATCACGGTATGCTTCTGGATTGGGATTAGTGCGCCGTAAAATAGGATCGGCATAGGCTTGAGGTCCTTCAACATAACCGGCTGTTTCTTGATCCAGATGGCTGAGGGCTATGAGGTTTTTCACTTGCCACTGTGAATAGTTAATTTGTTGAATAATATTGAGTTTTTGTTGTTTATAGCCGCTATCTGTCTGAAATCCCCCATCTTCGCTGGCATGGCCATACACTAACCATGCTTGCTGCGCTGTGTGGGTAGCGAGACTAAACTTTGCACGCTGGTAGGCATGCGGACCGAGTTCGAGGCTCAAAGAATGACTCTTTACCTGCCAGGCGTCCGGACTTAATACATTGATGACACCGTGCAAGGCATTGCTGCCATACAGTGTACTGTTTGCGCCTTTTACCACCTCTATTCTGGCGGCTTGTTCACTGTTGACATCAAAGAGCTGGTTGGCATTGCAAAACCCGGGGGCTCGCAAACTTAAACCGTCTTCGGCCATAAAAAATGCACCACAACTTCCTGAACCGGTTAGCACCGGTGAGCGTATCGCGGTCAAATGTTCTTGGCCATTTCCTCTGCTCACCCACACTCCCGATACTTGGCTGAGTACCTGTTGAATATGCTGAGCTTGCAATAACTCAATGCTGTGCTCGTCCACCCATTGCAGATTACTGCTGAGGCTCATCAAACTTGCAGGTTGACGCTGGGCGGTCACGGTGATGATCTCCAGGGCGTCGTCGCTTGAGTTTTGTGCCCAACTCATGTGGCCTAAGCTTAGACTTAGCAAAAATAGATACAGCAAAATAGGCACGAAAACTCACTTATCAATAGCGTATAAAGGACTTCATCGATGATACGCAATGCCTAGGCAAAGCCCAAGAGTATGTGCTGTTTAAAGTGCGTAACACACCTTCTGACCCAGCAGAATAGTTAAATTTGCTGGTATCACTCGCCGCTACTTGGTTTCATTTATGTTAACACTGGCCGAATTCAGGCTATTTGCCCCCTTGTTTTGGGTAAAAAATAAGAACAATTGATGCTAAAAACGCCAATTACCTATCTTTCCCTTATAACGCCAAGAAAAAAGTCTAGCCATTTCAGTTACTTATACATGTCACAAAAGAGTAACTTATTGTTTTACATAGTTTTTACCCATTAAACACAATAAAAGTACAGAAACTTTTAGTTACTTCCTGCATAACTAGTTTGCCTGAGTTCACTGGTTATTCGGCAGGCAGTATGTGGATGGCCAGCGCTCGGGACTAATGTTTGACACTTACCATTTGACACATAAACGGAGAATACCGATGAAAATTTACCTGGCTACACTACTGGCTATGTCTGCATTCGCAGCGCATGCCCATATGGAATCAACACTAAGTTACAAATTTAAGGGCGACCAAGCTTACTCAAATTTTTGTAAAGCGGTGTTAACTGATGATGTGGATTTGCTGAAACGCAGTATCCGCAGCAAAGTGGGTGACGTGGCGACGAGTCGCAAAGAGGTGTTGCGAAAATTAATCTCGACAGATGGCATGACATGTAATGACATCTCTTTGGTTGAATTTTCAAAGCAACGCGAGGCTAAAGAGGTTTATGCTTACCTTACAGAGGCACTGTAAGTTTTACCTCACCCCTTATCAACTTGGCAAATAGCCTGCCCGTCAGGCTATTTTTAGGCTATTTCGATTGGTCTTTTTTCCAATTTTAACGCGGCACATCAGCTAAAAACTCGCCGTACTCGCCTGATGCTTGCAGGCCGCCAACATGACAGTGTTGTATTGGCTAACATAAGTGAATAATTTTTTTCGCCACGGTAGTTCATCGGCAGAGTTTAATTGATCGCCGCTGTGCGCCATCACTTTAACCCCACAATCAGCTTGCATCTTGTCCAATTCATCCGCTGCTAGCTCTACACCGGGAAAATTCAAGCGGCGATTACCCAGCGCTAACAAATTAAAATTTTGTTTGGCAACGGCTAAGTTTGCATCCGCCACAGGATCAGCGTAGTCCAACCACGTCATGTCGGGCAGTTCGGTGGGCGCTTCAGCCATACTGGCATTGATGCTTGTCTCTTCTTCTGCCAAATTTGACGAGTTGCTAAACTCCGACAAAAACTGACAAGCCGAGATGCTCAAAATCGTGCTCAGTACAATCAAACAGGTTAATAACTTAGGCATTGTATTCCTTAAAAGCTTGGCCATGCAGCTTAATACTTAAGCTTATCAAAGCAAAAAGCAAGAGTGGTAGTACGGCGCCACCACCGCCGCCACCACTGTTTGCGGGTGGTGGAGTGACGGGGGCGGGTGTAACCGTGATGGTTAGGGTAGCCACACTACTTAACTGCCCATCACTGATGGTGTAACGAATCGTGTCTTGGCCGCTAAAACCGGTAGCACTCTGGTAAGACAGTTGTTGGTTATTAATGGTCACGCTACCGCTACCACTGTACTCAAAGGCAATAATACTCAAACTGTCTTGGTCCACATCACTATCGTTGGCAAGCACAGCGATAAGACGTGCGGGAGCATTTTGTGCCACCGTGACACTATCTTCCACCGCAATAGGGGCGTCATTAACCGCTGTAACACTGACACGCAGGTTGAAAACTTCACTGTCGGCCAGTCCATCATTGACAATTACGCCAACGATCAATTCGCCATTAAAATCAGGGATTGGCGTCACAACGGCGCCATCTAACGCATAATTATCGCCGGTCAATAGCTGCAAACTAAAGTCATCGGGATAAACAGAATCTGGGTCTTCCACCCCTAAATCCGCCAATGTAATCTCGATTTGGCTATCTTCTGCAACACTCAATGGCCGTTGTGAGGTGATCATTGGCACGATGGGATCACTCAAAGTAATGATTAAGTTGTCTTGATTGACTGCTAAAAAAACATTGTCGCTGCATTTTGCCATGATACGCCCCGTGGTGGTGGCGATGTTGGGGACTTGGATTTCGGCTTGACCATCATTATCTGTGGCTTCAAGTAGTACCAAGTCAAACACTGCGGTGGGTGCAGAACTGAACAGAATATCTACCTTTGCACACGCTATGGGCGCTTGGGCGGTTGCACCGACAGCCCATTCAATACTTTGGGTACTGTTGCCAGACCACGTTTCTGCACCAGCAGGGGCAGTGATGACAAAAGGCGGTGCATCGCTTAATACCGCAATACTCACATCTTGACTCTCAAGCCCTCCTTTGTTGTCTCTGGCACTGAGGCGCATAGTCAGGGTGCGTGTGGTGCTGGGTAAGGTTTCGCCTAAATTAACCTGCTGAGTCAAAATATTATTTAATCGTGGTAAGAAGCGTTCAGCGACGTTACTGGACACAAACGAACGGAACAAAGGATTAAAACCATTATCCATACGAGCCTCTGTGCCATTGGCCGTGCCACCTAATGTGCCGCCAGGATCCACTTGTTCCCAATTAAACACCACCTCATCGCCTTCGGCGTCGCTAGCAGTGCCTTGTAACCACAGAGGGGTATTGGCGGGCACGGAATACGCGTTGGCGTGTAATGTTATGACCGGCGCTGAATTTGCAATTTGACTGGGTGAACCACAGTTTTGATTGAAAGCACTGTCTAAATTAGCGCGAATTTCCGCGATGGAGCTAGCATGAAAAAACGGGTCACTGATGCTTTGCAGATTTTGCCCAGCACATAAACCGGCGTAGGCCATTATGGTTGAGCCACTACCGGGCTCCACCGCACTTTGTGGTTCACGTTGGTCTGCAGAACAGGCATTGTTGTCCTGAGCATTAAACGAGTGGGAAGCCCCGAGTTGATGACCTAATTCATGGGCGACCAAATCGATATAAAATCGCTCACCTATGGGATTACTCAAGCCAGATGAGCCTAAAGCTTTATTTCTTCCACGACAAATGCCACTTACTGCTGCCAAGCCTCCAGCATTAGTGCTGAGCAGGTGACCAATATCATAGTTTGCGCCACCTAATACAGTGTCTAGGGTGGTTTGGTTGCTTTCTAAGTCACTGGCGACATCCGTATTGGTATATGGGTCTGTGCTGGCATCAGTGAAGATAATGGCCTCGTTGTCCACTAATTGAAATTGAATGGCGAGGTCACTCAACAACACTAAATTGATGCGATTGACCAAGGTCATGATTTCCGCCACCACCGCTGTTTTCTCACCGGCAAATTTCTGTGCGTATTCTCCTGTGGTGCTCACCGCAAGGCGATACGTGCGCACTTCGTTGCCTGTGCTGGCGGTTTTTTGCTGCAGGGCTGAATGACGTTCCGGCAAGTTAAAAGAATCAATCTGCTTGCCTGTGGCGCGTAATAGCTCTTCAGCTACTGGCTCTGTGTGGTAATCGTAACTCAGGTAGTAGGGACTGCGTTTGGTGTATTGAGGAGACAGCAACACCCATTGCTGATGGTAACGATAAAAGCCAAAAAAACCTTGGGGTGAAATACTGAAACGACCGATGTTGCTGGGCTGCTCTGGATCAAAAGCAGTATAGGTCATGAGCTGTGGAAACTTTTGACTAAGGCTAGGGCTAAGCACGTCAGTGGGTTGCAACAAAAAGTGGATAAGCTTGCCATCAGGCGCTAGCAACTGGATAGGCATGGTTTGCATCGGTTGCTCGAGCAGGGCGTCTAACCACGAGTCATCTAAGCGAAAATAAACAGCCTTAGCAACCGCAGTCCTCTCTGGCAAATTCAATTCACCCTTCGCACTGATTTGCCAAGGAGAAGCAAAAGCTGATTTAAAACAGGCAACTATCAGCAACACACTCAACAACATCAGGTTATACATGCTGAGCCTCTATTTGGTTGGCAGGTATTTTGGGTTTGCATAGCACGACGCCATGTACACAGTGCACATGCTTTAATCAGCGTTCAAAAACAAGCGAATTTGGCGCACCGCAAATTCTACTTGTTCATGTTGTTGTTGGGCGCTGAGGGCAAAGTCTAAGCCCAAGATGCTCTTTGTATGAAATTCGCCCTTCAGTAGATTAAAAAACATGATGGCACATTGATAGGCCCGGGCATCTGACAGCGCATGCACAGTGAAGCGCTGAAAACAATGAGCTAACATGCGCAAGCTATGTTCAGGGCCAGCACTGTAAAACAACTCAGCCACCCTTGGGTTAGTGCTTATTTCACCGATGACCACCCGGTAAATGGCGATGACGTCTTTGTCATGCAAGAGGCGGATAATTTGCAAACCACTTTGTTTCAATACCGCTTCTAAATCTCCGCTATCATGTTCTAGATGTTTTGCATCTAATTGATATTCCTCACATTTTGCATCAATAACCGCAATAAATAAGGCTTCTTTATTGGCAAAATGTGAATAAACGGTTTGTTTTGATACGCCGGAATGTTTGGCCACCATGTCCATGGAGCAACCACTGAACCCATGACTTAAAAATAAATCGCCAGCCGCCAACAAAATTTGTTTGCGCTTTTGCATACTTTTAGGTCTTCCGGCTTTTGCTACAAATGTTTTTGTCAAACTACTACTCCAAGATCACACTTTTGTCGTAAAAAAACTGTTTAGTATTTGCATAATTATATATTATTATCAAACTAGTCAGTCTAGTATGTTAATTGCTTTGGTGCACAAAACCCAGTGAGAATTTTATGAAACCTTCAGCCTTTGCCACAGTGTCGACAAAAAAATCTGTTTTTGCCCTCATTGTGATCCTACCTTTTTTAGCGTTAATCGCATTGCTGGTGGCAGCAGGCAGTAATCAAGGGCAGGCCAGTATTAATACGGTTGCTACGCCTGTGGTAGATGTTATGCCAATTACGCTTGTACAACAATATACCGAGTATCGCGCGGCGGTTGGTCAAATCGAAGCCAACCAAGTGGCGGCACTGAGTTTTGACCGCGTTGGACGTATTATGCAAACCCTCGTCGATGAGGGGCAGGATGTGCAAGAAGGGCAATTGGTGGCTGTACAAGATCAGCAACGTATCGAGGCAAATCTGCAAGAAATCGCCGCCACGCTTGCTCGGGTCGAGGCCAATGCACGTTTAGCACAATTGTCAGAAGTGCGAGTCAGCGAGTTAGTTAAACAAAAGTTAGACTCGAGCCAGCGCCTTGATGAAGTGCGCCAAAGTACCATAGCGGCTAATGCACAAGTGACTGAAACCAAGGCGCGGCAAACGAGTCTTGAAATAGAATTAAGTAAAACACGCTTGTATGCGCCTTTTGCCGGCACGGTGATCACCCGCCAAGTAGACGTTGGTACGGTAGTTAACCCTGGGCTAGCGATTTATTTGCTGCAAAAACAGGGGAGTTTACAAGCCCGTATTGCCTTGCCTGCCGATGATGCAAAAAATTACAAAGTGGGTCAGGCCGTGACGCTGCGTGTTGCCGCCACAGATTATGCAGCCAAAGTGAAGTCTATTGCACCGCTACGCACCAGTGCCACACGGTCAGTGGATATGCTTTTTAGTTTTGACGATGAAAATGCACCTGTATTGGCCGGTGATTTGGTGTCGTTAGCCCAAGAGCAAACAATTAATACGCAAGGTTCATGGGTACCACGTTCTGCCTTAGTGAGTGGGGTGCGTGGTTTGTGGAGCGTATTTGTTGTGGAAAAAACCGCAGATAAAACCTCGTTAGTAGCTAAATTGGTGGAACTAAATTATGCCGATGAGCAGCGAGCCTTTGTTAATGGCGCACTACAAGCCGGGGATTATATTGTCGCCAGAGGCGTACACAAGCTGGTGCCGGGGCAGGAAGTGAATACCCAAATACTAGACAGTGAGCAACAACAAGCTGTGCTGGAGAAACGGCAATGAACAAACCTAGCGTCCAAACTGATACCGCGCCATGGTATGCCCTGTTTTTCCGCAACGGGCACTTATTGGGATTAAGCATCGTAGTATTGCTGGTGGCGGGTATGTCAGCAGTGATGAACTTACCTCGCTTAGAAGACCCGCGCATTGATACGCGCAATGCTTTAGTCATTACCCCCTATCCAGGGGCCTCAGCGGAGCGAGTTGAAGCTTTGGTAACCGACGTAATTGAAGACGAATTACGTCAACTGTATGAAATTAAAGAAATACGTTCTACCTCACGTTCAGGCATTTCGGTGACCATCGTTGAATTACAGGCCTGGGTAGACAACAGCTCAAATGAACAAATATTCTCTAAGATCCGCGACGGCTTAAGCAACGCTCGTACACATTTCCCAAGTGGGGTAGGCGCGCCCTTTTTAGACGAACATCGCGGCGCCACGGCTTACACCTTGCTGCTAGCCTTAAAACCTGCTGAAGGCTCACATACCCCGATGTCAGTGGTGAGTCGCATGGCCGACGAGCTAGCCGACCGGATCCGCAATGTGCCAGGCACCGAACTTGTGCGGATTTATGGTGAGCTCGAAGAAGAAATCAATGTCACCCTTGACCCTCAAGAACTCAATGCAGCTGGCTTGAGTGTGAGTGATGCAAGTCGCCTGATCAGCAGTGCGGATCCGAAAGTGCCGGCTGGCGTGCTACGCAATCAAGATACGGTATTACGTCTGCAAGTGGCCGACGAATTAGATAGCTTAGAGACAATTCGCCAACTTCCATTGCAAGTGACTCAGGCTGGCAACTTCCTACGTTTAGACGATGTGGCAACGGTGACCCGTGGTTGGCGCACGCCGGTTAATGATGTGGCGCTGGTGAATGGCGAGCAGGTAGTGTTTGTGGCTGCCCGCATGCAAACCACCGTGAGAGTAGACAAGTGGACAGCCAATGCTAACAGCGTATTGGCGGAATTTAATCAGCAATTTTCGGCAACGGTGGCGGCCGACAGTGTGTTTGAACAAAATATTTATACGGATGCCCGTTTATCTGGATTGATGCAGAACTTGCTTTTAGGTTGTTTGGTGGTGATGGCGGTTGTGTTGTTATTTATGGGCGCTCGTGCCTCGTGGATTGTCGGTTTATCATTACCCTTGAGCGCGGGTTTTGTGGTCTTTTCATTAAGTTTTTACGATGAGCAAATCCATCAAATGTCGATTTTTGGCATCATCATCGCCATCGGTTTGTTAATCGATAATGCCATAGTTATCACGGATGAAATTCGAGCTCGTTTGATGGAGGCCAATACCTCGAGACTCGACGCACTGGTCAGCAGTATTCGCCATTTATTCGTGCCTTTAGTGGCCTCAACCCTCACCACCGTGTTGGGTTTTATGCCGATATTCTTGCTACCCGGTAATATCGGTGATTTTATCAGTTCAATTGCCATTTCAGTGGTCATGGCGCTATTGGGATCGTTGCTGATTTCTTTAACGGTGATCGCCGCTTTAGCTGCGCGTTATTTACCTCGCACCCCCATCACCCAAGATTCAAAATGGTATCAACAGGGTTTGCAATTGCCAGCGGTGAGTGCGCGTTTTAAAACCATGTTAATCCGCGGTGTGAAACGCCCTCTTTGGGGTGTGGCTGCCACAACGGTATTTGCCTTACTGGGTTTTGTGTTAGCAGGGCAACTCGGCAATGTGTTTTTCCCCAGTGCCGATCGTGATCAGTTCGATGTGCAACTTTGGCTGCCACAAGACACCTCCATCGAACAAACAACACGAGTGAGTTTGGCTGCCAATGACTACATCAGCAGTTTAGATGGTGTGACGCAGGTGACGTGGTTAGTGGGTGGTTCAGCACCTTCGGTTTATTACAACCAAGTGATGAACAAAGATAATTCGCCTTATTATGCCAATGCGGTGGTGACGGCTGACACTGTGCAGCGTGCGGCACAACTCATTGGTCAACTGCAAACATCCTTAGATGAGCGTTTTCCCAACGCGCGCTTTGTGGTTAAAGCCTTTGGTCAGGGACCACCGGTGAGTGCGCCAGTAGGATTTAAAATCTATGGTCCGGATATTGATGTGCTAAATCGCTTGGGCGAAGAAGTACGATTGGCGATGTCGCAGGTGCCTGGGATAAGCCAGAGTCTCGCCTCAATCACGTTAGGGGATGCAGAACTTGTGCTGGATACCAAACGTGATAATAGCCAAATCAGTGGCTTATCACTGGTAGAGATTGCCCAACAATTGCAGTATTCCCTCGATGGCAAAGTGGGTGGCTCATTATTGGAGGGCACAGAAGAGGTGCCAATCCGTATTAGGGTGGCAGAGGCGCAGCGCGATAATTTAGCGGCCATCGAGACCTTGCCTTTGTTGTCTTCACGCAATCAACGCAATGGTGAATGGCTGTCTGTCGCGGCCCTAGGTGATTTCTCATTACAGCCAAGTACCGCCAGCATCACGCGGCAAAATGGCGTACGTGTTAACAACGTAGAAGCATTTTTGTTTCCGGGGGCTACGGCCTTGGATGTGAGCAAGCAAGTACAGCAAAAACTCAACGATATGGGTTTTACCCTGCCTAAGGGTTACCAATTTGGTATGGCGGGTGACGCCGACAAACAACAGGAAGCCCTAGGCCAATTGGCCACCTACGCACCGGTATTATTGGTGTTGATGATCACCACCTTAATCTTGTCGTTTAGCAGTGTGCCGTTGGCTATGGTGATCACCGTGGTTGCCATATTGTCAGTGGGTATGGGCATGTTCAGTTTGTGGTTATCTAGCTTGCCGATTGGATTCAATCCCTTACTGGGTTGTGCAGGATTAATTGGCGTAGCCATCAACGGTTCTATCGTTGTCATCGCTGCCATCAATGCCAACCCCAAAGCGAAAAGTGGCGATGTCAGTGAAATTGTTGCCGAAGTCATGGGGTGTAGTCGGCATATACTGTCGACCACGGTCACGACGGTTGGCGGCTTTATTCCATTATTATTGTTCAGTGAGGGTTCGTTCTGGCCACCATTGGCGGTGGTACTGGCCGGTGGCGTGGGATTTTCGGTGTTACTGTCATTGGTCTTTACCCCTCTCGTCATGGGCTGGTTATATCGTGCAAAAAAGGTGCATAATGGCCAGCAATTGTATTTACAGGAACAGTAGTCTGTGTCAGCTCCCAGCAAAAAATCCACAAAGTCTTGGTGGAAAACCGACTGCAAATACTGCCAACAACTGCGGCTGATGGTGGTATGGGGGATTTTAATGTATGTGGTTTTTGTATTTTTCTGGCTGTAATACGATGCAAGATTGTATTGAAATTAGGCGAGCAACCAAAAGTAATGTGTTAACAACGGCCCTGTTTGGCCTGCTGAGTTTGTTTGTCGCCTCGCAGATCCTTGTCTGGCTCCCCAAAACGTGGGCATTGTTGGGTATTCTGTTGGTTAGTTTGTCATTGGTCGCCTTACTGGTGGCGTATTATAAATACCGAGAGCCTACGCATAGTTTTTTGTTATCACGGCAAACCATTCAATACCAACATAAACACGGCCAATGGAAAATTGATTGGCACAACGTGCAGCGCATTGATGTACCGCGCATTAGCCAAGGACTGAGCCAGCAAGATTTGTCTATGGTCGGCATTAAACTTAGATCTTATGGGCCTTTCTTAAGTTCCATCTCACCGCGACTAATGACCAATATTTTGATGGAACAGCGTCCACTGTTGCTCTATGACTTTGGCATCGCTGATGCTCAATGTGCGACAGGAAAATGTTACAGCGATGATTTGCTGGAGGATGATCGTTTTAAAGACAGTGACGGCACCGTCTATAAAGGTATTCAGGCGATGTTAGCCAATCGCATGCACAAGTTAAGACAACGTTTGGGTTATGATGTGTTTGTGGCCAGTTCTGAGTTGGACCGCTCAGAGCACGCTTTTGTTGCTTTACTCAAACAATGTCAACAACAATTGGTCATGGAGTCTCGTTAGTGGCAGTAAGCAATTGAGCCAACATTGGGCGTTGAAGGTTTACAGCACGTCTGAATATCGGTGTTTGTCTTGATTGGCTAAAAAGCCCGCCACTGCTTGGCTGAACTGCGGCATTAATTCGTTTAATAAGTTGATCTGTTTGCGTTTAAGCGCACTTTCCATGTCCTCACACAGCCTTAATAAACGCGGCGCACCTGTATAACAGCAGGCACCATGCAGTTGATGAACAAGGCTTTGCAATTCTTCATACAGTTCGGCCTGAAATCTATCACCGATATCGGCTGCAATAGTTGGTAACTGGCGAATAAATTCAGTGAGCAATTCTCGTGTGGCGACTTCGTTATGATTGCTGCGTTTGAGGGCAATTTCCCAACTAAAATCGAGGTCGGGTGCCGGCGTCTCTTCAACGTGTTCACACCAGCGGCTAATCAGGTCAATCAGATCAGACAAATCTATCGGTTTAGGTAAGTAATCATCCATACCTGAGGCCAATAGGCGGTCTTGTTCTTCCTTAAACGCATGGGCGGTGACGGCAATGATAGGGGTGCCGAAGTTAAGGGGTGTCTGCCGAATTAAGCGTGTTGCTTCTAAGCCATCCATATGTGGCATTTGCACATCCATCAGAATCAAATCAAATTCGTGCTGTTGACATTGCGCCACGGCGTCTTTGCCACTGTAGGCCAAGGTTAATTGCAATTTGCTCGGCTTAAACCATGTAGTGAGTAAACGTAAATTCATTTCCATGTCGTCTACGGCAAGGACTTTGGCATTGGGCAGCTGTGCGAGACGTTGCTGGATAAGGTCGAGGGGGCTTTCTAATTCTGTGTGGAACAAACGATTAAGTTTGCCCAAGGTCAGTGGCAGGCGGAGTTTATGATTAAAATAGTGGGCAAGATCAGAGCGCGACGATAAAGAGTCGGTAGCCGAATATAGAATGATGGATTGTTGACAATCAAACTGTCTTACCGCCTCCAGTATAGTGGGTAATTCCCTCTCTTTGGAGCCAGGTACACATACAAATAACAGATCATAGTGTTCGTTTAAGCAACGCAAAAAATCCAGCGATTCAACCCCCGTGACATCAGCACCGAGATATTTAAGCAGTTTAACCGCACTTTGTCGTGACTGCGGCATGGGGTCAAAATACACAATGCGTTTGTATTGCCATTCTTTGTCTCGTTTTAGCGCAAGTTTGGCGTTTAACAAGTTACACCGTATGCTCACACTAAAGGTGCTACCTTGGCCCGGAGAGCTTTGCAAGGTTAGTTCACCGCGCATCAGTTTGATTAATTCTTGGCAGATCACCAAACCTAGGCCAGTACCTTGATATGAGCGGCTTAAGGCCTCTTCAACCTGAGAAAATGCGGTAAACAGTTTACGTCTATCTTCGCGACTAATACCAATTCCGGTGTCGTCAATTTTCAAACGCAATTCGTACATGCCATGTTCCAAAAAACTCCCTTTAATGGACAAACCGATATAGCCATGATCGGTAAATTTTAAGGCGTTGCCCAACAAGTTATTGAGAATTTGTTTGATGCGATAACTGTCACCAATCAGTTTTTCTGGTAAAGGTGACAAGTCGTAAACAAATTCTAAACCTTTTGAATGGGCTGACTTAGCCACCACACTGATGAGATCTTCGATAACCTGAGTGGGGGAAAAGGGGTGGTTGTTAATGCGTAATTTACCGGCTTCGATTTTAGAAAAATCCAGCACGTCATTGACGATGGTCAGCAAATTGTCCGCCGCGGCACCAATAATATGCACCTGCTCTTGTTTTTCTCTGGGCAAATTAGCCGAATACAATTCTTTGCTAAAACCGAGTATGGCATTTAAGGGAGTGCGAATTTCATGGCTCATGTTGGCCAAAAACTGTGATTTAACGTTACTGGCGTTTACCGCTTCTTTGCGAGCTATGTCGAGCCGCACGTTTTGTTCTTCCACTAATTCAATATTGTTGCGCAGATCATTGGTTGCCTGATCTATTTCCAGTTCTAGCTGCTGTCGGCTTTTATCCATCAATGCTAATGAAAACAAACCTGCTTCTAAAAATCCCCCCATTTGAAAACAATAAGAGGTGAAAAAATTAGACGGAAAAATACCGGCTAAACTCAGCATGCCAATTAGGGCGCAGGTGGCCAAAATGCTCCAAGCAAAAATAAAGTAACGCGCCGAGTAAAAATGATTACCGTAGCTTTCGAACCCAGCCACCGTGTACGAGGTGATCGCGATGAGACTGACCGCATACACGAGGTTGCCCTGCCAGAAGGGTGTAAATAAATTAACCAAGGAGCACAAACCCAGTACAGCTAGGGTAATAATCGACATTCCCACTGCAATTTTAGAGCGTGGTGCTGTATTGGCTATATCCAAAAACACATAGGTAAACACACCAGAAAAGATGCCAATGATCACAAAAATCAAATCGGTATGTTGATTGATCCACATAGACGTAGCTGCAGACATAATCAGCTGGGAATGGCCGCTCCAAACAAATTGCCACAAGATAACCGCCAGAATATAACCCACATACGCAATGACACTGGGCTCGCGCATACCGAGATATATAATCAAGTTGTATAGCGCGAGGATCAGTAATCCCCCGTAAAATAATCCCCAGATAAGGGTATCAAAGAAGTTGGTGCGCTCATGATAGCTGTGGGTTTGGATGTCCACGGGTGCAACTAAGCTAGAATGACTGCTCTGAATGCGGATCAACAAATCCACGGTTTGGGCATACGGTAAAACAAACTTTACCGTGGGCAGGCGATATTCTTGGCTAAAGCGACTTTTACCTTGTAAAGATTGTGCAATGATTTCATCGTCTAACAGCACATAAAAATCAGCATGATCCAGTTGACTGAAGGCAATATCAACTACCCATTTTTCGTTTTCAGTGACATTACTCAAGGTTGTGTATAACCACACACCTTGCTCAGTGAATCCATAATTCGGATTTTCACCCTTTTGCCAAACAAACTGATCGAGCAGCCCTTGGGCTTCTTGCACACTGAGTTGTCGGTCTGGTTCCACCAACATTTTCAATTGCGGGGAGAGGCGGGCGATACCATCTGTTTCGATCAATTGCACCGTGCTCTGTGCATACAAAAAACTGGGCAGACATAGACATAAACACAGCAAGGTACGAAGTACGAGAGACATGGCCTGCTAACTTGGGGAAGTGAATAACTTATTAAACCATTGCCACCTTGCTAAAGGCAATCTCTGTGATGCTGGCACGAGGTAAAACCGCAAAACTGACGACACTATCGATCACACGACTTGAATGCACTTGTGTTCAGGCACAGCCAGTGTAAAACTAAGTTTAATTTATGATTTTCCTGCATAACAATAAGAACAGCGAAACCACAGCACTATGAGTCAAGACACTATTATCAATAAAGATGGCATTGAGCAGTTAACAATGCGTCGCTTCACTGAACAATCTTATTTGAACTACTCCATGTACGTCATCATGGATCGTGCTTTACCGCATATTGGTGATGGCCTCAAACCAGTGCAACGCCGCATTGTGTACGCCATGTCTGAATTAGGTCTTAACAATGCCGCCAAATATAAAAAATCAGCGCGCACAGTAGGGGACGTACTCGGTAAATTTCATCCCCATGGTGACTCTGCTTGTTATGAGGCCATGGTGCTGATGGCGCAACCGTTTTCTTATCGCTACCCGCTGGTGGATGGCCAAGGAAACTGGGGAGCGCCAGATGATCCCAAATCGTTTGCCGCTATGCGTTATACCGAATCACGGTTGTCGAAGTTTGCCGAAGTATTGTTAACGGAATTAGGTCAAGGTACGGTGGATTGGCAGCCAAACTTTGACGGTACTTTAGATGAGCCAAAGGTACTACCAGCCCGCTTGCCGCATATATTGTTAAACGGTATTACCGGCATAGCGGTTGGTATGGCCACCGATATTCCGCCGCACAATGTGCGTGAAATTGCCAACGCCTGCGCGCATTTATTAGATAACAGCAAAGCACAGTTGCATGAATTATTAGCCTATGTTCAAGGCCCTGATTACCCAACTGAGGCGGAAATTATCACGCCCAAAGAGGATATCGCCAAAATCTACGAAACTGGTCGTGGCTCAATTAAAATGCGCGCGGTTTATCACGAAGACAATGGAGACATTATTATCACCGCCTTGCCACATCAGGCCTCAGGTGGAAAAATTTTAGAACAAATTGCCGCACAAATGCAGGCCAAAAAACTGCCAATGGTGAGTGATTTACGTGATGAATCAGATCATGAAAACCCCACTCGTTTGTTGATCACACCTCGCTCTAATCGTGTGGATATCGAGCAGTTGATGCAGCATTTGTTTGCCACCACCGATTTAGAAAAAAGCTACCGAGTCAACATCAATATGATTGGCTTGGATGGGCGCCCACAAGTAAAAAATCTTCAGCAAATTCTCAGTGAATGGCTGGTCTTTAGAAAAGACACGGTGGTGCGACGTTTGCAGTATCGTTTAGATAAAGTTCTTGCCAGACTGCATATTCTTGAAGGTTTAATGATTGCCTTTCTGAATATTGACGAAGTGATCCGCATTATTCGCTATGAAGAACATCCCAAACAAGAATTGATGGCACGTTTTGCCCTGTCGGATATTCAGGCTGAAGCGATTCTCGATCTAAAGCTACGCCACTTGGCGAAATTAGAAGAGATGAAAATTCGCGGTGAACAAGATGAATTAGCCGCCGAGCGAGACCAATTGCAATTGCTATTAAGTTCAGACCAACGTCTTAAAACCCTGATTAAAAAAGAAATTCTGGCTGCTGCCGAGCTATATGGTGACGATCGTCGTTCGCCTATTGTGCAACGTGGAGAAGCCAAAGCTCTGTCTGAAAAAGAGTTAGTACCTTCAGAAGCGGTAACCGTCATCTTGTCAGAAAAAGGCTGGGCACGCTGTGCTAAGGGACATGACATTGATGTCAATGGCTTGAGTTATAAAGCGGGGGACAGCTACCTTGCCAGCGCAAAAGGTCGCAGTAACCAACAAGCCGTGTTTATGGATTCCTCTGGTCGCGTATTTTCGTGTGATGCACATAGTTTGGCCTCAGCACGTAGCCAAGGTGAACCACTCACCGGGCGTTTTAATATTGTCGGTGGCGAAACCGTTGAACACGTGGTTATGGGTAAAGACGAACAACAATATTTAATGGCTAGTGATGCGGGTTACGGATTTGTTGGCCAGTTTGCCGATATGTTGAGTAAAAACAAAGCGGGGAAGGCCTATTTATCTTTGCCAACCGCGGCCAAAGTCATTGCCCCACAGGCGCTGCGTAATCTTGAGAGTGACTGGTGTTTAGCCATCTCCAGTGAAGGCCGCATGTTAATGTTTCCACTGCGTGATTTGCCCGTTTTAGGTAAAGGCAAGGGCAATAAACTCATCAGTATTCCTTCAGCTAAAGCGGCATCGCGGGAAGAATACGTGAAAGTTCTAGCCGTGGTGCCTGAGGGCGCAAGTGTCAAGATCCTTTCGGGTAAACGAGGCATGACCTTGAGTGCTGAGGATCTCAGTCATTATCAGGGCGAGAGAGGGCGTAGAGGCAATAAATTACCGCGCGGCTTGCAACGAGTCGACGGCGTTGAAGTTGAATTACAGAACGGTAGCCGTCCAGCAGATGACCTAGGCATGGTCACCGCTGAAACAGAATAGGCGGGGAAATAAAGGGTGCATTGGACAGCGGGGCGAGGAAAATTAGGGGTATTTAAGCCCTTGTTAGGTCAGTGGCGGTGTGCCATGGATTCACCGCGAGGCCCCGTGGTCTGCCTGCGCCATTTTTCACACACTCTTGGTGGTAAGTATATTCAATTACAAGCTGAATGGCAGTTTAGCGATGCTCAATATCAGGAGTTGGCACTCTTTGCCAATTTGCCGACTAAGCAACTGGGTTTCTGGTCTTTCACCTCTGATGGAAAACAATCACAAGGACAACTCACCGAGGTCAAGGATATTGCTGCAGATGCCTTTGGATTTGTTGCCGAGATGCCAGCAGGCTTAGCGCGTCAAGCCTATTGGCCAGCTGATGACGATGGTTTCTACTGGGCAGTGGAAGCGAAAAACAAAAACGGCTGGAAGCGCTTTGTTGAACATCACTATCATCGGGTATAGGAAACAGAAATGACTATTCTTAAACGTTTTTTAGGTGCACTTCTGGTCAGTTCTTGTTTGCTTGCCTGTGGTGATGATAGTCCACCCGCCAATCCACGTTTAGTTGTGGTGGAACAAGGCATGCTGAACGGGCAATGGATCGAGCGTACGAAAGTCATTGCGTTTAAAGGGATCCCCTACGCCATGGCACCCATTGGCGAGTTGAGATGGAAACGACCGCAAGCCCCAGAAACTTGGCAAGGTGTGCGCCATGCCGATGTGTTCTCACATAAATGTATGCAAGAACCATTATTTAGCGACATGCAATTCCGTGATTCTGGCATGAGTGAAGATTGTTTGTTCTTAAATATTTGGAAACCTGAAACGCCACAAAATTCTGACGCAGCGGAACTGCCAGTGTTGGTGTATTTTTATGGGGGAGGCTTTGTCGCAGGTGATGGATCTGAAGCAAGATACGACGGCACCAGTATGGCAGAAAAAGGCATTATCACGGTAACGGTCAATTATCGCTTAGGTGTATTTGGTTTTGCCGCTCATCCCCTTCTCAGCGCAGAAGCGGAGTCAAAGACGTCTGGAAACTACGGCCTATACGATCAACAAGCTGCATTAAAATGGCTGCAGAGCAACATTGCGGCTTTTGGTGGTGATCCACACAATATTACCATGGCCGGAGAGTCTGCTGGGGCGATTTCTGTCACAGCTCACATGCTGGCAGAAGACTCCATTGGGCTTTTTCAAAAAGCGATAGTAGAAAGTGGCTCGATGTTATTAAACGATATTCCATCATTGCAGGAATTAGAGGCCTGGGGTGAGCGTATGTTCCAGCGTTATGATGCAGGCGGCAGCATGACTTTACAAGACTTGCGTGCCGTAGCCGCGGATCAGTTTTTGGCAGATTTTGCTGGCAATACTTTTCCTCTCCTTGGCCCGAATATCGATGGTGACTTTTTTGCACAAGAACCGCTCGAGTTACTGAAGCAAGGTAAGGTTGCCAAGGTGCCATTGTTGGCAGGCGTTAACTCTCAGGAAGAAAAGTACCAACAGATTTTAGGTGAGGCCCCACCAAGCGTAGACAGCTTCACCAATGCAATCGCCCAACTATATCCTGAACAGGCAGAGTTGGTGATGGCAGCCTATCCTGGCGTATCAACCGAGGAGATATTAAACGCTGCCCAAGACCTAGCTAGTGATCGCTTTATCTCAGCGTCGACTTGGTATTTTGTTGATGGTGTGGCATCCACTGATAATCATCATGTTTATTATTATGTTTATGACCACATTCGCCCTGCCATTCGCGAAACATTTAAGCCAGAAAGTCAAACAGATGATGAGGTAGCAAGTGAAGATCGTGGTGCAGTGCATTCCGCAGAGATTGAATACTTCATGGGTAATCTGCGTGAGAACAATATTTATAAATGGACCAAAGTTGACTTTGATGTGGCTAAATTAACCCAGGAATATGTGGTGAATTTTATCATGTCGGGGAGTCCAAATTCGGGGAGTCCAAATTCGGGGAATCCAAATTCGGCATCAGTTAAAAAGAAAACTGATAGCTTGGTTACATGGCCGGCTTTTAAAGATGGTCACTTACGTTTATCAAAAGAACCAACAATCCAAAGTAATGATCAATTACGCAAACGCTACTCAGCAATGGCGGGGCTGTTCCTTGAATAGGTCAGGTTCAGCCCACTTAAGCCCTTATTTCGGTTCAATCTCACTGACATAACGTTTAACCGAAAGCAGAGAACCACTCAGACCCAAGATAACCGACAGAGATAACATCAACAGTAAGGTACTCGCATCGATGCCTGTGAGGTTGAAATTTTTCTGATATAAAGCACTCACAGCAGCCACACTGCTACTCATCCACCACAGCAATAACACCACGGCAAACCAAGCCAACAATCCGCCTAGTAACCCGTACCAAAAGCCGGTATATAAAAACGGACGTTGAATGAATGAATCTGTCGCCCCTACTAATTTCATCACTAATATTTCATCTTTTTTATTAAGAATATTTAGTCTAATTGTATTGCCAATAATTAAAACCACAGCGAGGAACAATAACAAGGCGATAACGCTAACGAGTTCCTGTGCCACACTGATAATGGCATGTAGACGTTCCAACCATTCGATGTCTAATTTGCCTATTTCTACTTCACGCTCTTTACGTAATTTTTCTAACAACAATCTCGCCGCAGTTGGCCCAGCATGGCGTTCTGTAGGGGTAACCAATACTACATTTGGCAAAGGGTTAGTGCTGAGGTATGCAAGGGCATCACCAAAACCAGACAATTGCTTAAATTCCTCTAAGGCCTGGTCGGCTGGGATGAAATGGATCTTGTCGATTTCGGGCCACAATTGAATACGTTTTAATAATTGATTGATATCGCCCTGACTGCTATTGGGGGCCAAAAATAAGGATATTTCCGAAGCTTGTTGCCAACCAGAACTGATATTCTCGGCATTCTTAACCAATACGTACAAGGTACTGGGAAGGGTAATGCTGAGGCCAAGCACGCCAATCGTCATCATGGAAGAAATCCGTGAGCGCCACAATTCACCAAGGCTGCCCAAGGCTTGACGCACATGGCTGACAAAAAACATGACGATGCGCTGGCCTGTGCCGATATGAGATATTTGTGCACCTTGCAGGCGGCCTTTGAATAAAATACTCATAAAAATAGCACCTTGCTGTGTGAGCTAAATTCAAACATAGGTATCTTGGCCTTGAAAATCATCGGCTAAACCATCGGTAATCATCTGCCCGTTTTTTAAGGTCAGGGTGCGATATTTCATGCGTGCAATCAAACCCAAATCGTGAGTGGCGATAAAAACGGATACACCAGCTTGATTAAAATTTTCAAAAAGCTGAATGATTTCAAGGGATAATTTTGGATCTAAGTTACCCGTTGGTTCATCGGCTAATAATAAAGGCGGTTTGTTCACTATCGCCCGAGCGATGCCAACACGTTGTTGTTCGCCACCCGACAGGGTAATGGGAATATTTCTGATTTTATCGCGCAAGCCAACCATTTCTAAGGCCGAATGCACGCGTTTAGTGGTTTCTTTGTGGGAATAACCCTCAATCACCAATGGCAGAGCAACATTGTCGTATACGGTTTTGTCCATCAGCAGCTGATGACTTTGGAAAATCATGCCAATGTCACGGCGAATGTAGGCAATATCTTTGCGGCCTATTACGTTTAAGTCGTGACCATTGATGAGAACACGACCCACGGTTGGTCGCTCCATGATACTGATCAACTTGAGGATAGTGCTTTTTCCAGCGCCTGAATGCCCTGTCAAAAAAGCCATTTCACCGGGTTCAATTTGAAAATCAACTTTACGCAGCGCTTGTTGGCCACCTGCATAAGTTTTACTGACCTGCTCAAATTTAATCATGGGTTTTGTTGTTGTCTTGTTTGCGTGTACTCGAGGTTTCTGAGAATAAAGCGTCTACAAAGTCACGTCCATTAAAAGGACGCAAGTCATCAATGCCCTCACCAATACCAATGTAGCGAATCGGAATTGAAAACTGATCAGCAAGAGCAAAAATCACCCCACCTTTAGCCGTACCATCAAGTTTACTCAAACACAGCCCAGTTAAACCAACAGCCTGATTGAATAAATTAGCTTGGCTAATGGCATTCTGACCCGTTCCTGCATCCAAAGTCAGCATAATTTCATGGGGCGCATCAGGATCGATCTTTTTCATCACCCTTACCACTTTTTTAAGCTCTTCCATAAGATGGTCTTTGTTTTGCAGTCTGCCTGCTGTGTCGGCAATTAATACATCAACATTTTTGGATTTGGCTGATTGAAAAGCGTCAAATATCACCGACGCACTGTCTGAGCCAGTCTGCTGAGCGACTACAGGAATGTTGTTACGTTGGCCCCATACCTGTAACTGCTCCACGGCAGCTGCTCTAAACGTGTCGCCTGCTGCCAGCATAACTTTTTTGCCTTCAGCCTGGAATTTTTTCGCCATTTTGCCAATGGTTGTGGTTTTTCCTACGCCGTTAACTCCCACCATTAAAATTACAAAAGGGCGCTTATTGTGGTCAATTTGCAGTGGTTTATCTACCTGAGTGAGTATGTCCACCAACTGATTTTTAAGAATTTGCAGCAGGGAACTTGGGTCTTTCAACTGCTTGCGATCGGCGCTCTCGGTCAAACCTTTTACTATTTTGGCTGTGGTGCCCATGCCCACATCGGCAACCAATAACTGGGTTTCTAACTCTTCATATAAGTCACTATCTATATGCTTGCCACGAAATAATCCAACGATGCCTTGACCAATATTTTCAGTGGTTCGGGACAAACCTCGTTTCAAACGTGAAAAGAAATTTTGTTCTGTCTCTGCTTGCTCACGCTCTCTTGTGTCGAATTCTTGCGACCCCTGTTTTACGAGCGGTTTGGTAAGCTGTACCGGCTTAGTTTCTTCAAGACTATCTAGTTTTTTATCTATTGAAGCCCGCTCTGTATGTTTTTCAGGAGGTAATTGCTTGGAAGTCTGTGCCGGGGCTATCTGGGGCTGAGATACTAAGGTTTGGGTGTTCTGCAAAGGGGCGACCTGCATAGGGGCGACCTGCATAGGGGCGACCTGCACAGGGGCGACCTGCACAGGGGCGACCTGCACAGGTAAATCTTGATCAGTTTCTACTTGACTAAGTTTGCCCTGTGAAGGCTCAACATGAGTAGGTTCTGTCTGTAATGGTTCAGGCTGTGTAGTGTCAGCCTGCTTATTTTTGTCTTTATTCAGCCAGTTAAAAAACTTTGACATATTTTTACTAAATCCTTGGGAAATCAGAGAGTCATGTGCGATAAACTAATGCTTAATTGGGGCAATAATAGCATTTCAAAGACATATGAAGCGAGGCGTAAAACCAACAAAGCCTACAAGTGGCTTAATTCGCATTATCAGCGGTAAATGGCGGGGCACTAAACTACCGGTTACTGATGTTAATGGCTTAAGACCAACCACGGACCGAAATAAAGAAACCCTATTCAATTGGCTCATGCCGTATATTACAGATGCCACTTGCTTGGATGTATTTGCTGGCAGTGGCGGGCTTGGATTTGAGGCTCTGTCGCGTTATGCCAAAAGTGTGCTGATGTTTGAGCTGGACAAAAAAGCCTATCAGCAGTTGCAACATAATTTGCAAAAACTACACGTGACTAGCGAGCAAGGTAACGTCATACAGGGTGATGCCCTCATCTACCTTGCCAGTCTAAGTGAACCGTTTGATATCGTATTTATCGATCCACCTTTTCATCAAAACCTCGTGCCCCGCACCATTGAGCGTTTGCATCAACACAAGCTTATCGCCCAGCACGGATTGATTTACATCGAATGTGAATTACCAAATGCTGGCTATGTGGTGCCACAGAGTTGGCATCTCCTCAAGCAGCTACAAACCAGCCAAGTATCAGCACGTCTTTACCAACATGCATAAGTAGAATTAAAACTATGTATTCTTTAACGAATTTTTTATTAATTAATTGATTTCTAACCCTATATTGCTTATTCCGGGCTCAAGTGCAAAGGCTTTCAAGGTCTTACAAGTGCTTGCATTGTGGGGTAGTTTTTTGATTAAGATTAATAATTCTTGTTGAGTTTCTATTTCAAACTGCATCAACGGATGGGCTTTGATTTCTGCATCGCTTATTTCACCGTTGGCCGTTGCCTCGATAAATGCCTCTACACCACCTTGTGAAAGTTTACTCACGACAACCGCGCCTTGTGCATCCTCTCCTTGTATCAGCAGAATGATTGCGGTCATCGACATTGCTACATCAATGGCAGGAAAAACACCAAAATGGTCAAAATCAGCGGCGTCAGGCACAGCTAATTCAACTTTTTCTAACTGTGCAGTGAAATTGATTTTTGCTTTAGGTGAGGCCAGCCAGTCCCAAATCGCATCCAAGCTATTGCGATACAAGCTTGGGTCAGCGAACTCAGTAATTTCACAAAATAACGTGTAGTTAGGCAACATCCTTTCGAGCAAGGTGGCGGCATAAGCGACCGCCTGCCAGCCTTGTAATTCACGCACTTCTTGAAACACGGATAATTTTTTTAACAAAGTACACCTTCAATAAACAATGTGTTAGCGCAACAAGTAATATTGGCCAACACCGTCAAGTAACATTTGGATGGATATCATCACTAATATCATGCCCATTAATCGTTCGATGGCAATCAGACCACGTTCCCCAAGAATTTTGTGTAATACACTGGAAAACATCAGGATTGTAGCAGAGATAAACCAAGCTAAGCCCAATGCAATGGTCCAGTCTAACATTCTATTATGATCTTGATTGGCCAATAAAATGAGTGCCGCAAGAATAGAGGGGCCGGCAACCATCGGGATGGCTAGAGGCACAATAAAAGGCTCTTCTCCTGGGGGTAAACCCGTTACACCACCTGGTTGCGGGAATATCATTCTTAGGGCGATTAAGAATAAAATAATACCCCCTGCAATACTTACGGTTTCTTGCTTGACACTTAAAAACGACAAAACGGCCTGACCGCTGTAGAGAAATATCAACATAATGATGAGTGAAAATAGTAACTCACGAGCCAATACAATCCGGTGGCGTTTGGGTTCGATGGTTTTTAGCACAGACATGAAGATCGGCAAATTGCCCAAGGGATCCATTATCAAAAATAAGGTGACGGCGGCGGACAAAGTATCCATTAACTATCCTTAACTCAATTGTTAACAGTCAATAGCGGGTAAACGGGCCGCAATGAGCGTAGGGGTATCGCTGACTAAGCAAGCCAAGCCACAGTTTATCGTAAGTTGTTACCTCCACCCAAACTTTCTCGAGAAATAGTCTTAATTTCAATAACTTGATGTTTTAATTGCCGGAATGTTGGGCTACTCTAGAATTTTACAGTGTCAACGAAAGCTAGCGGGCTAGCATAAATCGTTATTTACGCTTTAATTGAGCCATAAAAATAACAAAATTTATAAATGAAAGAGGAAAGTTGCATGAGTCTTATGACAGTTGCTGAAGTGGCCAAATTTTTAGGTGTACAGGATGTTAGGGTCGAGCGCTTGGAGCGTGAAAGCCTGTTAATCGCACAGGAAAAAGACGCGGAAGGAAAACCACTTTTTGATTCCGGTGATGTGGAAAAATATAAAATATTGGCAGAAAGATTAGGCGGTTTATAACACCGCCTCTTGTGGGCTTCCTTTCATGGCTGCCTAACCTGGGTTTTTTGGTCACTCAGGTCTAACTCTTAGCATCACTCATCAGCACTCGCGCTATTGTCCTTACGCCTTGAGCTGTTGCACCAGCGGGCAGAGTGCTGGATGCATGGCTCAGATAGGCCGCGGCTAAGTCCATGTGCACCCATCCTTGCCCCGATTGATGGACAAAGCGCGATAGAAAACCAGCCGCATTTGACGCGCCACCTGCCCCTCCTCCTTTTTGTGCGCGACTGTTGGCGGTATCAGCAAAATAAGAAGGACACTTGTCTCGATGCCAAGGTTCTAAGGGCAAACACCAAGCAGGCTCATGTTCAACTATTGAGCAGCTTAATATATGGGCTTGTAGTGGTTTGTCTAAGGCAAAAATTGCATTGTACTCATCACCCAGTGCGACATGAGCGGCGCCGGTTAAGGTAGCGGCGTCTATGATCAAAGGCGCCCCAGTAGCACTGGCTGCCAATAGCCCGTCAGCTAAAACTAAGCGTCCCTCGGCATCTGTATTAACAATCTCCACGGTGGTGCCATTTTTGTAGGTAATAATGTCACCCAACTTATAGGCATGGCCACTGACTAGGTTTTCAGCGCAACACAAAAAGACTTTTACCCGCGTGTTTAAGCCTCGCATAATGGCTAAACCCAGACCACCAACAACTGTTGCTGCGCCCCCCATATCACATTTCATGGTTAACATGCCTTCGCTGCTTTTTATACTGTAGCCGCCGCTATCAAAGGTAATGCCTTTACCAACGAGACAAGCTGATACCGCTTCAAGGGCATTGCCACTGGGATTAAAATCAATCACCGCCATAACAGGCGGTCGAGTGCTACCACGCCCGACTTGGTAAATGCCTTGCCAGCCCTCAGTTTTAAGCTGTTCGCCGATAATAATCTGACTTGACACCGCACTGGGCGCTAGCGCTTGCAGCCAGGCAATACATCGCTCAGCTAACAATTGGGGAGACAGATCTTCTGGTGTGGCATTGATGAGTTCTCGCGTAAAGTGATTCGCGATGAGGCGGTGTTGCAATTCATGGCGGTCAGCGTTTTCCAGCCAAAGCACTTCACAGTGTTTTTTGCTGGAATAAAAACTCAAAGCAAACTGCCATTGTTGCTCCAAAGTCCACGCTCCTTCGAGCTTTACTTTGCTTATGCCTAGCCCATCAATGACTCGCGCGGCTTTTTGAATTGGCATGAAGTCTTGTTTGGCTTGGCCAACATGGATGGTGGCCTGCTGACCATTTATACACAACGTGGTACCTTGCACATAATAGTCAGGCATGGCCTCGCTACTAAGGCTCACTGAAAAATGGGACATAAACTCTGCTTCCTCGATTAGATACTGAGAATAGCATCAAATAAAATGATAGGGATTACTACTTGAATTTTTACCCACCACTGCTGCCTGGCACATTAATCAAACGTTACAAGCGCTTTTTGGCTGACGTCGAATTAGCTGATGGTAAGCTGGTTACCGCACATTGTGCCAATACCGGGGCGATGACCGGCTGTGCTGAGCCTGGATCGGCCGTATGGTTACAGCTAAGTTCAAACTTAAAACGTAAATTGCCCTACAGCTGGCAAATAAGTTGCACTCAACAAGGACATTGGATCGGCATCAACACTCTCAATGCCAACACCCTAGTGGCTGAGGGGATTGCCACAAAGGCTATTATCGAATTGCAGGGATATGACAAGGTGCAACGCGAGGTTAAATTTGGCGATGACAACAGTCGTATCGATTTTTGCTTAACCGCTGCACACCGCCCCGACTGCTATGTTGAAGTGAAATCCGCGACTTTCCTCGACAACCACCAGGGTTATTTCCCCGATGCCAAAACCGTCCGTGGGCAGCGGCATGTTCGTGAGTTAGCTAACATTGCTCAACAAGGAAAAAGGGCGGTATTGTTGTTTTTAGTGCAGCATTCAGGGATCGACGCAGTACACATCGCCAAACATATTGATGAGGTCTACCACCATGCATTATTGCAAGGGATGGCAGCGGGAGTAGAAGTGCTCGCTTATTCGACAAAAATATCGCCAGAAAAAATCCTTATAAATCAGTCGATACCCACTATTGTGTAAATTTACAGTTGATTTTTTCTGGCGAGTCGCCATATTGCGCAGCTTAAATTTAGTTTTAGGCATGTATCGGCCGGATACGATGCAAAAATTGCCTGTGTAAGGGCTTTCTGATATACATAGCCGCCAGCACAAAACAGCTCGTGCTGCAGTTTAGGAGATTTGGCAAATGCCAACAGAAAAAACGGTAAAATCACTTGGTTTGCTCGCGCAAGCAGGCTTAACGCCTTACGTTGAGAAAGCTGGCGAAGAGTACATGAATGAAAAGCAAATGGAGCATTTTCGTTTGTTACTTAAAGCTTGGCGTGACCAGTTACGTCAGGAAGTGGATCGTACTGTGCACCACATGCAAGACGAAGCAGCGAATTTTCCTGACCCAGTTGATAGAGCGGCGCAAGAAGAAGAATTCAGTCTTGAATTACGCACCCGTGACCGTGAACGAAAGCTAATCAAAAAAATCGAAAAAACCTTAAAACGCATAGAAGAAGATGATTTTGGTTTTTGCGACTCGTGCGGGATTGAGATTGGTGTACGTCGCTTAGAAGCGCGTCCAACAGCTGACCTGTGTATTGATTGTAAAACCATGGCAGAGATTAAAGAGAAGCAATTACAAGGCTAGTTTGCTGCGTTAAGCCTACGGTTGCCAATCAAGGCAAATAAACAGTCGAGGAAGCACCGTGTCTTTTTGTAATACACGGTCTTCAGTTCCATTCTATGACAACACCTCAGCAGTCTCTTACTTCCATACCAAACCAGCCTTATATTGGGCGCTTTGCTCCATCTCCGTCAGGTGAACTTCATTTTGGCTCGCTAATTACAGCCCTTGGCAGTTACCTGCAAGCCAAAAAAAATAATGGTCAGTGGTTATTGCGCATTGAAGATATTGACCCACCGCGTGAAGTTGCAGGGGCGAGCCAAGGGATAATAGAAAGCCTCGAGCGGCATCAGCTGCTTTGGGATAACAAGATTGTCTATCAAAGCCAACGAAGCCATATGTATGAAGGGCGTTTGGCAGAATTGTTGCAACAGAATCTCACCTACAATTGCCACTGTACGCGGGCCGAGCTGGCCATGTTGGATTGCAAAATATGCTGTCCTTGTGCCGACCAAGGGAAAAGCCCAGAGGGTGCCGCAATACGCTTTAAGAATACTCAGGCTATCACTACATTTTATGATGCAGTGCAACAGCAAGTGGTGGCAGACAACAATGCAGTGGAAGCGCAGTTTTGCTTAAAACGTAAAGACGGTTTATATGCTTATCAATTAGCCGTAGTCAGTGATGATATCGATCAAGGTATTACTGAGGTAGTACGCGGTGCTGATTTGCTGCAAGCTACCTTTTACCAGCTCGCTTTGTATCGGGCATTTGCGGTGCCAGCGCCACGTTTTGTGCACTTGCCGCTTGTGATCAATGCAGAGGGAAAAAAGTTAAGTAAGCAGAATCACGCTCAGGTACTAGACCCAAACCGAGCCAATCACAATCTAGTTGATGCTATGAAATTCTTGGGCTTAAGCCCGCCGGCAAGTCTTTGTAAGGCTAAAGTTGAGACAATGCTTAATTGGGCAATAGAAAGCTGGGATCTTGCTCATGTGCCCAAGGTCATTGCCTGTCATGACAATAGAATTGCCGAGTTATAACGTATATGATTAGCGACGATTTTCTGAGATAAGCCAGTGTGGGAGTAGAAACTATTATTTCTCGTGTCATTGATAAAGTGAAGGGGGCCTTGCGTGGCAAATCGCCTGGTAAGACTGCAGCTGTTGCCGGTAAAATCGCCCCTATGACCGCCACGATTATCCCCCGTGCTGAACACAATGTTTCCCGTGACGATATCAGTGAAAATGCCTTAAAGGTGTTGTATCGCCTACACAATAGTGGGTATCAAGCATACTTAGTTGGTGGATGTGTGCGTGATTTAATTTTGGGTAAACATCCAAAAGACTTTGATGTCACTACTAATGCAACGCCCGAACAAATTAAGGGCTTGTTTCGCAATTGTCGTTTGATTGGCCGGCGTTTTCGCTTAGCGCACATCGTGTATGGCCGTGAAATTATTGAAGTTGCTACCTTCCGAGGTCATCACTTAGACAGTGATGACGATGGTGAGGTCCCGGCAAATGACAGTAAACACAGTGATCACGGTCAACTGTTACGAGACAACGTTTTTGGTTCGATTGAAGAAGATGCGCAACGCCGCGATTTCACCATCAATGCCATGTATTACAACATTGCCGATTATTCCATCAGTGATTTCGCTGGGGGTATGCAAGCCATTAAAGCCAGAGAAATAGCCTTAATTGGTGACCCTGAAACACGTTACCGAGAAGATCCAGTTCGCATGCTTCGCGCGGTGCGTTTTGCTGTAAAACTGAATATGCGCATCAGTGATGCCAGCGCCAAACCCATTTATCAATTAGCCCCACTGCTAAACAATATTCCGGCGGCACGTTTATTTGAGGAAGTATTGAAGTTGCTGTTGGCGGGGCAAGGTTTAGAGACCTTCCGTTTACTCCATCATTATCATCTGTTCGAGCCCTTGTTCTCGCAACTCGCCCCGTTGTTGGGCGACAGCCAAAGCAAAGAAATGCGTTTGGTTGAACAAGTGCTGACAAATACTGACAATCGAATTAACACTGGTCAACGTGTTACTCCGGCTTTTATCTTTGCTGCATTTTTATGGTATCCCTTGGAAGAGCGCTGCCAACAGTTAATGGTGGAAGGTGGACTTAATCATTTTGATGCGTTTAATCTGGCCATGAATGATGTGATTCACCAGCAAATTCAACGCATTATGATCCCCAAACGTTTTAGTTTACCGATCCGTGAAATTTGGCAGTTGCAACATCGCCTAGCCAAGCGTTTTGGGCGGCGAGCATATCAGATGTTAGAAAATCCCAAATTTCGAGCTGCTTACGACTTTTTACTGTTAAGGGGCGAAGTGGAGGGTGGAGCCTTATTGGAATTGGCCGAATGGTGGACTGACTTTCAAGCTGCAGACGAAGAAGCACGTAAAAACATGTTAATCGAACTGCGTAATGCTGAAGGAGGAGGCGCTAGCAAACCAAAACCGCGTCGCTATCGTGGAAAAGCTAAGAAAAACCCATGATTGATGTGTATCTTGGACTAGGCAGTAACCAAGCAGAGCCTCTTATTCAACTCCAGCAAGCCATCAAAGCGCTGAGCCTGTTGCCACAAACACAATGTGTGGTGTGCTCAAGTTTTTATCAAAGTCTACCAATGGGCCCGAAAGACCAAGCAGATTACGTGAATGCGGTGCTAAAAATACGCACCGAGCTTAGCGCTTTGTCGTTGTTGCAGGCCACGCAAGGTATTGAACAGCAGCAAGGGCGTGTGCGCAAAACACAGCGCTGGGGACCAAGAACACTAGATATTGATATCTTGTTATATGGCAATGAGCAGATAGTGAGCCAGGAATTGGTTGTGCCGCACTATGGTATGCGTGAGCGCGAGTTTGTTTTGTATCCATTAGCCGAAATTGACCAAGCGCTTAGCCTACCAAGTGGCGAAACTTTGCATGAATTAATGGCTCAATGCCCCATCAACCAGTTAAAGGTTGTTGCTCCGGCCCTACTTTTCTAGAAATTCCTGAAAAAAATCCTATAGTTGAACGCGTTTTCATCTTAAACATTAACGTGTCGGTACAGAAGCGGAGGCTTGTATGAAAAAAGTGAACACCTCGAGTTTGTTAAAGATGAAACAAGACAAACAGAAAATTGCGGCATTGACCGCCTATGATGCGAGTTTTGCTAAATTATTTGATGAACAAGGCGTCGACGTTTTATTGATTGGTGATTCATTGGGTATGGTATTGCAAGGGGCAGATGATACCTTGGGGGTTACCGTTGCCGATATTGCCTATCATACCCGAGCAGTAAGTCGTGCCACACAACGAGCATTTGTGGTGGCCGACATGCCATTTATGTCATATGCAACACAAGAACAAGCATTCACAAACGCAGCTAGTTTAATGAGTGCGGGTGCCAACATGGTTAAGTTGGAAGGCGGGACTTGGCTGGTTGATACAATTAAAGCCCTCGTTGAACGTGGCGTACCAGTGTGCGGACATTTAGGTTTAACCCCACAATCGGTGCATGTATTTGGTGGCTTTAAAGTGCAAGGCCGCGACGATTTACAAGCAGAGCAAATTCTTGACCATGCCAAAGCACTGGAGCGTGCGGGTTGTCAGTTGTTGGTACTCGAGTGTGTGCCGGTGGGTTTGGCCGAAAAAATTTCTTTGGCCTTACATATTCCTGTTATTGGTATCGGTGCTGGGCATAAAACTGACGGTCAGATTTTGGTGATGCACGACATGTTTGGGATCAGCGCGAACTACATGCCTAAATTTTCCAAAAATTATCTGCAACAAAGCGGCGATGTGCGCCAAGCAGTGCGAGATTATATCCAAGAAGTGCAAGAGGGAGTATTCCCCTCAACCGAGCACAGTTTTAATTAGTTGTTATCTAAGAATGAAGTGAGAAGGTGATGCAAGTAATCAGTGATATCCCGCTGTTACGCCAACAGCGCCGCGAATGGCAGAATAATGGTCGAGTGATTGCTTTTGTTCCTACCATGGGAAACCTGCATCAAGGCCACCTGAACTTGGTACGAGAAGCGAAAAAACACGCAGACGAAGTAGTGGTATCCATTTTTGTGAATCCCATGCAGTTTGGCCCAGATGAGGATTTAGAGGCTTATCCACGCACCTTGGAGCGTGACGCGCTGTTGTTAGAAGAACTCGGGGTGAGTCTTTTGTTTGTGCCCAAAGTTGCAGATATTTATGCACGGGGTTTAGAGCAGCAGACGTTTGTTGAGGTGCCGGGTATCTCTTACATGATCTGTGGTGCAAGCCGTCCTGGACATTTTCGTGGGGTTGCCACCATTGTGTGTAAGTTATTTAACATGGTGCAACCAAACCTAGCCTTTTTTGGTGAAAAAGACTTTCAACAGCTGCAAGTGATCAAAGCCATGGTGACGGATTTATCCATGAACCTGCAGGTGTTTGGGGTGCCCACCACACGTGAAGACGATGGTTTAGCCATGAGCTCTCGCAATCAATATTTGACAGCACAACAGCGCCTCATTGCACCGATACTTTATGCACAGTTGCAGGCTTTAGTGGCCAGTATTAAACAAGGACGCCGTGATTTCAGCAAGCTTGTATCTGCCTGTAAAGCACATTTGCTGGAGCATGGTTTTAGCCCTGATTACATAGAAGTGCGGGCGGCGCAAACGTTAATGCCGCCCAGTCATGAAGATACCGATTTAGTCATCTTAGCCGCGGCATTTTTAGGCAAAACGCGCTTAATTGACAATATTCAGTTTCAGTTTTAATTTCGTTGATTAACCCGGTAGAGCCAGCTAACTTATTATTTTAGCTGGCTTTTTTGTGTCTGGCGCAGAGTTTCTGCCAAGTTTTGGTTTTATGTGCAATCGTCAACTGTTCGTCGAGAATGTTTTGTAAATCAAGCTCGGTGGTTAAGGGGTTTGCAATCACCACTCGGAAGACCGTTATGGTTTGCCCACCATAACGTTCAGTTTGCAAACGGGTCCGCGAAACAAATGATTTACCCGCTTCCCGTTGTTGCTTTTGAATACTTACAGTGAGTTGATCAAGTTCCAAATTTAATGCATTAGCCAGTTGTGGCATGCGCCCAATTTTTTCCTGCAATAATTCAGGGTTAACACGGTAAGTTAATAACGACAAAGTTGGTGCCGTGATCAATTCAAAATCCGGATTCGATTGGATCATTCGCGCAAAGGTTTTTGCTTTTTCAATACTTTGATTGATTAATAGTTCATAACCCTGCCGACCAAAAATATGCAATGAGGCATAAACCATCATCGCCATGCCGTTGCGTGAGCCTTCTAAGGTTGTGGCTCCTAAATCTTTGGAACCGGCGCGTAATATGTATTGAGCATGATGACGCACGGCATTGCTGTCGTTAGGGTCTTTAAACAACACCATGCCAGCGCCCATGGGCACATACATCTGTTTGTGTGCATCGAGGATGACGGAGTCAGCACGTTCAATACCTTTGAGCAGTTTTCCATAGGTGCGGGAAAACAAGGTTGCGCCACCCCATGCTGCGTCAACATGAAAATGGCAACCTAACTCTGCCGCTACGTCAGCCAGTTCATCTAGGGGGTCCACATGACCAGTTTCAGTGGTACCTGCAATCCCCACAATGGCCAATAATTTATTGCCCTCTTGTTGGTACTGACGCCCTACACTCAGCGCTTTTTCCGCAGACAAACGTTGTGTTGGACAATCGATGGTGAGCAGCTGTTCGCGACCCAAGCCAAGCAAGTCAACGGCTTTTGACAACGAATAATGGCCTCTTTTAGAGGATAAAACCGCCATTTTTTTGTAGTTATAATGTTGCAAGCCAGCCGCTAGGCCTTCATAGGCCACACCACGAAATTGATTAGTGGCAGGTAGTGCTTTGTTTCGCGCTACCCACAAGGCGGTGACGTTAGCGATGGTGCCACCAGAACAAAAGGCCCCTAAAGCGTGGTTCGCGCTGTGCAAATACGTGCCATAAAAATCGCTCGACTGGGCATAGACCAACTCATGCATCATACCGAGCACTTGACGTTCAAGAGGCGTAAAGGCTTTAGACGTTTCAATTTTAACCAGGTTTTGATTCAAGCCCACTAACAGCTTTGCTAGAGGCAGATGAAAGTAGGGTAACGCCGAGGTCATGTGACCAATAAATGTCGGCGAATAGGTATTCACCGAATTAGCCACTAACTTATCCAGTAAGTTCGCCGCATGTTCAGATACAAACTCAGGTTGTTCAGGGACCGCATAAGCCGCAAAGTTCTTCTCAATTTGTTCCAGCGACTTAACCGTGGTAACTACATGTTGAGACAAAAAGCCGGCTAAATTGTCGGAAAGATGTTGTTCAATCTGGGCAAGTTTGGAGCTTTTACCTTCAGGCATGGTAAAAACCTTGTACAGGTGTTCCAAACTGACTTCTGCACCACCCATTGTGTAACCCCGATTGAAAATTTTCAAAGCGCGAACTTTACCTCAAATCCGCTTGTAGACCAATAGTTTGACGCTGAACATGCAGACTTTGCAGTTACCGCCAAGTTGTTATATTGTTCAAGAAAAACAATAACAAGACCAACATGCAAGTTACTCAAGTAACAGAAGGTTTCAGTCTCGATAATATCGTACCGTTTTTCCAACCCATCATTGATATCAGCAATGGTGCGGTGTGGCGCTATGAATGTTTAATGCGTTTATTGAGTACGAGTCAGCCGTCATTTTTGCCCACTGACTTGCTCCATCTCATCGAACGGCAACATACCGTGAGTCAACTAACCCAAACTATTTTTAATCGCAGCGCAAATTACTTTCGCAATATTAATGTTGCGTGGAACATTAATTTGAGTTTTGAAGATATGAGTGACCCAAGTTTACGTGTGTTTATGCGAGCTCAGTTACAAGACTATCCCAATCCACAGCGCATAGCCTTGGAGATCACCGCTAATAATGCGTTGCAAAATCCTGAGTTGTTTACAGAGTTTGCCTTTTTCTGCCAGACACAAAAGATTGATATAACAATTGATCATTTTGATCCAAGCTCAACCAAAGCCGAACAGTTATTGGCACTGCCAATTCATGCCATTAAAATCAGCGCCAAGTATTTGAGCTCGGCGCAAAATGCCGCCTTAGAAAAGCAAGTATCTGATGTTTTAAGCGTACTGCAGGAAAGGCGACTTGCTGTCATCGCAGAACATATCGAAACAGCGAGTTGTTATCGTAGTGTGTTAGAACGGGGCATAAAATACGGTCAAGGCTTTTATTTCAGTCAACCCAAAGCTGTCACCGACTAAAACACTAAATAAGATTGGTTATTCTTTATCTAAATTTACCTGTAGCTGCCAGCTTTGCTGACCACTTTCCCAATACTTTCGTTCAAATGGCGTGATGGCTTGAGGGGCAGTAAAAGCCTGAGCTTGCACACTGTGTATGACGTATTTTAAGGCCTCGGAAAACTCTTCAATATACAGTTGCCAATTGCTCCTAACTTCAAGCAAACCGCCAAGTGCAAGGATGTGAGGAAAGGCAGACGAAGCATACCAACGGCTTTGCAACTGAGCGGATTTAGGGTAGGGGTTGGGATAGAGTAAATAGTGTTTATAGAGTTTAATTCCATCAAGAACAGCTAATCTCCAAAAATCGTTTAGCTCAGCCCGTAACAAAAGATAGTTATCTACTGACTGTGCGTAGGCATGGTGTTTGTCTAACCTTGCTACCGACTTATCGATACCAATTACCTTTGCGTGAGGATGCTGGTGGGCAATGTACGCTGTGCTTTCACCCACGCCGCAGCAAGAATCAAAAATAATCTCACCATTCCACGGGCCCAACCACTGTTTAAATGCCTTAAACGCGACTTGGCTGTGTGCGGCGATGGGCTTTTTCGACTCGACTCGTAAATACTTAGCCACGGTTTTTAGCAGGTGCTGATGAATACCTTGTTGATTCGTCTCTATCCCGCGCGGCGCCTTGTGCATACTCGTTTATACCATCACTAGCTGCGGATCCCAACACCACGTTTAATCAGCGAAAAGGCCAGGGCTAATAACACGATATTGAAACTCACCAACAACGCGACGGAAATGCTTGGATCAATATCTGCGACCCCAAGAAAACCATAACGAAAACCGTTCACCATATACACGATGGGATTGGCTTTGCTCACCCACTGCCAAAACTCCGGTAATAAAGACAGTGAATAAAACACGCCGCCAAGGTAGGTAAGAGGGGTTAATACGAAGGTTGGTATGATGCTGATGTCATCAAAACTATTTGCATAAATAGCATTGATTAGACCCGCCGTCGCAAACAAGCTGGCGGTGAGGATCAGGGTCAGCACGATGATAAAAAGATTATGGATGCGCACATCGACAAAAAACATCGAAACCAAGGTCACAATCAAACCAATCAACATGGCGCGCGCCACACCACCGCCAACAAAACCGCCAATGATGACCCAATTGGGCACGGGGGCGACAAGCATTTCTTCCACATTACGTTGAAATTTTGCACTGTAAAATGAGGAGCTGACATTGGCATACGAGTTAGTGATGACCGCCATCATTATCAAGCCGGGCACAATAAACTCCATGTAGCTAAATCCACCCATTTCGCCGATGCGGCTGCCAATTAAGTTACCGAAAATAACAAAGTACAGGGTCATGGTGATAGCGGGCGGCAGCAAAGTTTGGATCCAAATGCGCATGAAGCGCGTGATTTCTTTAATCCAAATAGTGCGCAAAGCGACGATGTTGCGACTCGCCATATTATTTCTCCCCATTTGTAGACTGACGACCAGACTCAACCAAACGCACAAATAGTTCCTCTAAACGATTGGACTTATTGCGCATACTCAACACTTGGATAGCTTGTTGGCTCAGTTGTTCGAAAACGCTATTCAGCCCCGCTTCTTTGGGCACGTCGACTTCTAAGGTATGCCCATCTAACAAGCGCGTAGTAAAGCCTTCTAACTGTAAAGAATTAACATTCTTAGATAAATCTAGGACAAAAGTCTCAATATTTAGGGTCGCCAATAAGGATTTCATGCTGGTGTTTTGCACAATCACCCCTTTATCGATAATGGCGATGTTCCGGCATAACATCTCTGCTTCCTCTAAGTAGTGGGTAGTCAGAATGATGGTCACACCTTGTTCATTGATCTGTTTCAGAAAAGTCCACATTGAGCGGCGAATTTCAATATCTACACCAGCTGTTGGCTCATCAAGAATAAGCATTCTAGGTTCATGCATCAAGGCTCGTGCTATCATCAAACGACGTTTCATGCCACCAGATAGCGTTCGCGCAGTTGAATTACGTTTTTCCCACAGGTCTAATTGTTTTAAGTATTTTTCAGCCCTGGGTTTAGCGACATGGCGCGGCACACCATAATAACCGGCTTGGTTAAGCATGATTTGCATCAAGGTTTCAAATTGATTGAAGTTAAATTCCTGCGGCACAAGACCAATACAGGCTTTCGCCATATCTAATTCTGTGCTCAGAGAGTGTTCAAAAATCTGAACCTCACCCGCTGTTTTGTTTACCAAAGAACTGATAATGCCGATGGTGGTAGATTTACCTGCACCATTGGGACCAAGCAACGCAAAGAAATCACCCTGTTTGACTTGCAGGTCGATACCCCGCAGTGCTTGGGTTCCTCCTTTATAAATCTTGGTTAAACCTTTTATGTCGAGTGCAAACATGCTGTGAATGTCCTTGGCAGTTATGAAGTAGCGTATCATGCAAAAAACTTAGCTTTCTTATATGCAGACGAATCGCTGCCATTTCAAGGGAAGTTTGGATTTTCCCTCAGGCTTTCACCCCTTGCTAAGTTAGCTGATTTGCAGGATCAAAAAAGGGCAGTGAGATTCTGCCCTTTGCGTTAAGTTCAGTTGTTCTGCTTCTAACCAAGCAACCTAAATGCCTGCCTGAAATCAGCATCACACCCAAATTAACAATCTGCTGGATCGCCGCCCATTTTTTTCTTGGTAGCAATACACGCTTCTTTTAGTTTAGCAGCAGCATCATCTTGTAGTTCTGCGGCCTTTTCCTTACCTTCTTCCATCATGTCGCTGGCTTCGTCTTTGGCATCTTCATAAGCTTCGCCCATGGTATCTTTGGCGTCATCCATCATATCACCCGCTTCATTCGCGGCTTCAGCCATTGCATCCTTGGTATCTTCTGCCATGTCTGCTGCTTTTTCTTTGGCTGCTTCCATGCTTGCTGCGGCTTCTTTTTTCGCTTCTGCAGTCGTGTCTTTTTGCGCTTCAGTACAAGCCGTTAAACTTAATAAGCCAAGAGCAATCAATGTTGCTAATTTATTTTTGCTAAAATTCATAACAGTTCCTTTTTTGTTAGTGAGAGGGATCACGTATTCGTTAAGCAGCAATACGTTGCCGCATTACTATACGCTAAGCGCAACACAGACGCAGGATTTCTTTTACACATTTTGATACATTTTGCCAAATTCGGCTAAACCTGCCCCGCTTGAATCTCCCCTGAAATACATAGAAAAGTACTGGCTTTAACAGCAGACTCCCTGATTAAAACCATATATACCATTTGTTGGCGCCGTTTAAGCTGTGGATAGGCTTAACAGGCCATTCAGGCTGGATCGTTGAGTGCTGTTGTCTGGCTCGCCACGGCCCTGATGACATAACGTAGGGTTGGGTTGGGCAACACACTATCGAAGGGGTAGCAGGTGACCAAGGTTAAACTGGGTACTGCTTCACTGAGTGGTGTCGCTGGCGAGTTTTCAGGTTCATCTTCGCTAAATTGCATAAATTTTAACTGTGTTTGGTCAGCAATGCGTATCGAGCTTATTTGATAAGTTTGCTGCTGAGTTAAGTTTGTCGCCATGATTACATCACCTACTTGCAAGGATTTTAAGGCTGAGAATTGTGTATCACGGTGACCAACGATAATGCTATTGCCGGGTTTTGCGGGTAGAGCACTGGCACTCAAATGCGTAGGGGCAAACGCGAGATTGCGCGCATTGGCACCCGCCAAGACATACCATTGGTGTCCTTTTATGCTTAGCTCCGCCACAGGGTAGGTGTCGGCCCATGGCCAAGGCCGGTGAGGCCCACCGTCTTGCAGCGAAGCCTGCCAGGCATGGCCAATCAAATACTGGGCAAATTGTGCCTTGGCATAGAGGTACAAACCACCGCCAAATTGATACAGGCCGGCCACCATGAGTAACATTGTCCATTTTTGTCGCCAAGCCCATTTCAGTATGCTTTGAGACGTTTTCTGTTTGCGCCAATAAAGAGATTGCATAGAGCGATTCCGAGTAAAATTAAACCAACTAACATCTGTAAGTCAGCCGTTGTGGCGGTTTGTGGCAACTGCCCTAACAAAGGGTTGTTGAGAGGGGCGCGGTTTTTCACCAAGGTATCCACACTCATCAAGTGCGCGGGTTTGCTGGGGCTAATATCAACCGCTACTAGGCTAGTAAATTGGCTAACAAGATGATGAGTCAGGGCTATGTCGGTGATGGATTGTTGAATGTCCTTGGCCCTATCTGCATCACTGCTATCCATAGTAATCGTTCTGAGATCGCGACTAAGCTGAGTGATTTTTTGCCTTGCCCACAGCACATTTAATCCAGCCTGTTTTTGTAGGGTGCTGGCGGTTAATTGCTGTTGCCATGGCGCCTGCTGGAAACGTCCATGTAAGCTCAATGCGTCAGTGCTCACCGCAGCTTGTGTGTTTTGTGCTGGCAACGTTTGTTCGTAACTCAAGATGAGAGGTTCACCCAAGTACAGGTCGGTCATGGTGCGAGGATAGCTCTCAAGTTGCGCTAGCATATCTAAGCGTTGGCCGTTGAAACGCACATTAATATCTGTCAGCGCTGGATGTGCCAGTTTTTGCAATAAGCTCAGCATCTTGTCTTTGACTTCGCTCACCGCACCGATGTAGGTGTAGGTGCCTTTGCCAGTTTGTGCCGCTTCACTCATAAAATAACTGTTCGGCGCTGAGCCTATTCCCACGGTAAACAGTCGCGCATCACCCAACTGTTGCTGGATAAGTTGCATCAATGTGTTTTCATTGCCAACACTGCCGTCAGTAATAAATATCACTTGTTTGAGTCTATCGTTTTGCCCTTGAGGTAGACGTTGTTCCAAGGCCAAACTCAGTGCCCCTGCCATTTCTGTTCCGCCATTGGCACTCAAGTTTTCAATAAATGAGCGTGCCTCTTGTAACCATTCTGCCTCGGCTGCTTGACTGGTGGGCCATAAACGTTGAGCCGTGCTGTTGAACTCAATGACATTAAATGTGTCATGCACCGACAGTTCGTCTAGCGCCAGTAATAACGCTTGTTTGGCTTGGATAATTGACTCGCCAGTCATGGATCCAGAGGTATCCAATACAAAAATAAGCTCGCGGTCTTGGTTGAGCGCTGCGCTACTGTGTAAGTCTTGTGGTGGGTAGATCATGATCAAACCATAGGTTTGTTGATTAAATTGCTGCTGGAAATGACTGACTTGCACCCTTTGACTTAACTTAGGTTGCCAACTTAGCTCGAAGTCTCGATTTGCTAAGGTCTGCTCCGCAAGCTGAATGTGATACAGCCCTGTCGATTCAATTTGGCTGACGATGCGATGGTAGGCACTGTCGATTTGCTCGAGGGCAACACCCGCATGCAAATACACCTGCAAATCAAGGTCTTCGGCCTTGTGGTGATAAGCAGCGCTCTCGTTAGTGACATCGTCCGGATGTGTTTCAACCGGTGCGACAACTGCCTGCGCTAGCGTATCATCAGGTTCAGCTGCAAGGGGATCAGCCCGGCCATCAGCATCGGCAAGGTGGTGTTTGTTGCTCGGCATATAACGAGGTGTAATGGTCATGGGAAATCGCAGGCTGTATTTGCCTTGCTGAAATGCCAAGGTTTGTTGATATTCGATGGTCACAGTAATCTGTTCGCCTGGTGCAATATTGGCGATGTGATTGCTGAACATATTGGGACGTTGTTGTTCCACTAAACTGGCTTTTTTGCCTGTTTTTTTGGCCGCTTCAAATATTTTTTTGGCTTGCTGTTTTTCTTTGATTTGTCCCTCGATAACACGTTCACCCACTTGCATTTGCATGTGGTCTACCGCCGCATTTTCTGGCAACGGAAAAACGTACAAGGCGTTTTGCCATAGATCTTGGTCATTTTTGAAGGTTTGCCGCACCTGAGTGCGGGCCACCATGCCAGTGACATGGATCTCAACTTGAGTATTGAGACCAAGGCTGGCGCGATAAACGGGGGGGGGGTCAGTGTCAGACGGGCTAAAATATAAACTGCCACGCTTGGCTAAATACGGGTCAGCCACTTGCCAACTGCCCGTGTTTGCGGGCAGGGTAATGACAGCTGGTTGTTGATCAATGGCAGGGGCACTGCCATTGATACTTGACTGGGCTTGGATGACAGGAGGTTTGGCGTACTGCAAAGCTCCCATCGCCGACACCACACATAAAATACCGGCAAGTTTTACGACAGGCCACATGGTTATTCTCCTACTTAGGGGTGAGCGGCGGTCATCTCTTGACTGGATTCAGATAAATCGAGGGTAACTCGACGATCAAAGAAGTGTTGCTCTGCTTGTGGTGCAGAGCTCACCAGTACCTTTTCCCCAAACGCCTGAGTATTGATCTGTGTTTCAGCCACACCTTGGGCGAGCAAATAGGCTTTCACCGTTTGTGCCCGTTGCTCAGACAAGTTTTGGTTATAGTCACTGTCACCTCGTTGGTCGGCATAACCCGACACACGCAACTGCAAACTAGGATTGCTGCGTAAACTGGCGGCAACTAAATCTAACTCTGTCTGGTAGTGGGCTTCGAGCTTGGCTGATGCGGTTTTAAATTGAATGTTGCTGTGTAAGGCAGGCAAACTTTGCTCAAGGGATTTATCTAAGGAAGCCATTAAAATAGCGGCGCGTGTTTCAGCTTCACGATAACGCTGTTGCATCACAAGCAAGGCCTGCTCTTTTTGTTGCAACTGTACTTTACCCTGACTGAGGCGTTTGTCGCCATTCACATCGTCGGCGATCATGATGCCAAACAAGCCCGCTATAGCGCCACCAACGGGGCCGGCAATCAGTGAACCGATGACAACACCGGAACTGAGTCCAACTAGTTCATTGGTTTTTTCGTCTTTACTCACATTGCCTGCTAAGGCTTGGCCAGACATTAATGCAGCAATTGTTAGGGCACGGGTGATCATGTTTAAGGTCGTTTTCATGTTTATTTCCTTTTGGGTTAGGGGGAATGCCTAACTAGTAAACAGGCATTTACTGGCGATATCGGGCTGACAAAATGGCAATGTGCTGAGCAATTGTGGCGAAAAAATGGAAATTAGCTTGCCAAGGCATTCCCTTGCTAACAGCAGATAAATTTTGCGTTATAGTGCGGGCACAACAACCAGCGAGAAGCACCATGTCAAAACGCATTGCCTTGGTCGAAGATGATCAGGCCTTACGCGACAACTATGTGGCCGCCCTAGGTAAACAGGGTTATGAGGTACAAGCCTATGCCAGTCGTCAACAAGCTGAGCAGGCTTTTGCTCAGCGTTTACCTGATCTAGCCATCATTGATATTGGCTTGCAGGACGAAATTGATGGTGGTTTTGCGGTGTGTCAGCTTTTGCGCGCGCTGTCAAAAACCCTACCTATTATCTTTTTTACGGCCCGTGATAATGACTACGACACCATTTGTGGCTTGCGTATGGGCGCTGACGACTACCTCACCAAAGATATCAGCCTGCCGCATTTATTGGCGCGGATTGCCGCGTTGTTCAGACGCACGGCTTTGCTGAGTCAACCACAAAGCGCTGCCGATATTATTCACACTGGCGAATTGAGCATGGACAGCAAACGTATGACGGTAACCTGGCAAGGGCAGGCGATTGAGTTGACCGTCACTGAATTTTGGATGTTGCACGCCATTGCCAAATATTCAGGCCATGTGAAAAGTCGTCAGCAACTAATGGATGAATCAAAAATGGTGGTAGACGACACTACCATCACCTCGCACATCAAACGCATACGTAAAAAATTTGTGCAGGTAGATAGTCAATTCGATCGTGTCGAAACCGTGTATGGCATGGGTTATCGATGGAAAAACTGAGGGAGTTTACGCGCTAATGCAGCGTTTTCGCTTTGGCATCCGCCTCAAGCTGGTGGTGTTTTCATCGTTTTTATTTGCCATTCCCTGGCTGGGCTACCAATACGTGTGGGAGTTGGAAACTTATTTGCGCATTGGGCAAGAACAAACCATGGTGGGCACCGCCCGTGCGGTCGCCACGGCCTTGCATGAGCGCCCAGCGCTGTTTGATAATCAATCTGCTTATTTGAGTGATGTGAAACCGGGCACAGATTTATATGCCTATAAAATTGCTTACCCCATTCAGTTAGACGGTGAACTCGACGATTGGCAAGATTACCAGAGTCAGAAAATACATTACGCTGATCAATATCTGCTAGACCAAGTACAAGACTACCAGCCACAAAGTTTGCATTTTGAGCATATGGTTGGGCAGTTCGACCGCTACTTATATGCCATGTTTGCGGTGGTGGATGACGCTGTGTTATATCGCCCCAGCAACAGTTTACGTATCGACCGCAACGACCATTTGCAAATTGCCATGACCGATGAACATGGGCAATTCCAACGCTACATCGTGGCGCCAACAAAGCCGGGATGGGTGAATGCATATTTACTTAAAGACCAAACAGAGTCACTACAGCCAGAGCGTTTAGAAACGCGGATCCAGGGGCAATGGCGTGCCACCCCACGCGGATACAACCTTGAGTTGCGCTTCCCCCTTAACATGATGTCGAGCAAGATAGCGTTTGCCATCGTAGATGTGGACGATCCGGTGAGTCGCCAGGTGGAATACATCATTGGCACGGCCAACACCTCGCAAGTAGACAGTTTAGGCACAGTGCTGGTGCCGTCGCCTGAGATTGAGCGCATTCTTAAAGGTTTGCAATATTCCAATGCGCGTGTGTGGGTGGTGGATAAACACATGCGGGTCCTCGCCCGTTCCGGGCAAATTCAGCGGGCTAGTGGTGTGCAAAGTAGTGATAGCCCAAGTACCAGCCAATCGTGGTGGCAGTATGTTGAAAGTCATTGGTTGCTGCCTTTGTATTATCAAATATTGACCAAACCCCCCGCCGATTTTGTTGATGATCTGCAGGACGCCTATGCCCTAAAAGGTCAGGATATTGCCCAAGCCCTGAGCGGCACACCCAGCACTCTGTGGCGCTTAAGTCCAGACAGTAAAGCCGTGATTTTATCGGCCGCCCACCCAATTTTTATCGACCAGCAAGTGATGGGGGCTGTGGTAGTGGAACAAACTACCAACGGTATTCGTACCTTGCGTAATAAGGCTTTAGAACAGCAATTTCATTTTTTCTTGGCGGTGATAGTCATCGGCACCTTAGCCTTATTTTTATTGGCGTCGCGCATATCGTGGCGCATCCGCAAACTGCGTGATGCCACGGAAGATGCCATCGATAACCACGGTAAAATTGTCGGGCAAATTTCACCCTCTCACGCCAATGATGAAATCGGTGATTTATCGCGTACCTTTCATTCGGTGTTGGGCAAATTGGGGCAGTACAATACTTACCTAGAAAACATGGCCTCGCGTTTAAGCCATGAATTGCGTACGCCGGTGGCCATTGTTAATTCTTCGCTGGATAATCTCAGTGACGAAGGGCAATCTGCGGCAAGTCAGCAATATATTGAGCGCGCCAAAGACGGTATTCAGCGCTTGAGTAAAATCCTCAGTAATATGAGCGAGGCCACACGCTTAGAACAAGCCATTCAAAACAATGAGAGGGAAACCTTTATTGTCAGCGAGGTATTACAAGGCTGTGTGCAAGGTTATGCCTTGGTTTACCCAAAACAGACCTTTGCTCTGCACATGGAAGACACCTGCCGAGATGTCAGCTTGAGTGGCTCACCTGAGTTATTTGCCCAGATGTTAGACAAAATCATTGCCAATGCCGTGGACTTCAGTGAAGCCGCCACGCCGATTCGCTTGCACCTGAGTCACAGTGACAGGGGGCTAGATCTGCACATTAGCAACCAAGGTCTGCTGTTGCCCGAAGACATGCAAGACAGATTATTTGATTCCATGGTGTCGCTGCGTAAAACTCAAAGCAGTGAGCAAGCTCACCTGGGTTTAGGTTTGTATATTGCCAAGATAATTGCCCAATATCATCATGCCCAGATAAACATCAGCAACTTAAAAGACCGCAGTGGTGTAGTCGTCAGCCTCAGTTTCAGTGTTTAACATCTAGCGAAAATATTGATGTGCCATGCGCTGAGTGCCGGCTTGTCCCGCAGAGTTGTGGCATGACTGTATTTGTCACTCAATGACCTAATTCATCACTCGTAAAACGGCATACCTTTGCACACTATATCCAACACATCATCACCTTGCTTTGTAGTTGAAAATCTTGAAAAACTTGTACCTTTACTTCATTTCAATTTGTTGCATTGTTGCTTGCTCTGACCCAAGCACAGTGGCAGAACAAACACCGCAGTCTGTGGTGGTGCATGTAGTTCAGTTGCATGCCAGTCAATCGGTTCCTGTTTATGCGGGATTATTGAGGGCGAAACAACGTTCAGATTTAAGTTTTTTGCAAGCGGGTCAAATCGTTACTCTTAACAAAGAACTCGGACAATCCATCCAGCGAGGTGAGGTGCTAGCAAAAATTGACAGCACCGAACTTTCACTTTCTGTTGAGGAGCGCAAAGCCAATCTGCTTGATGCTCAAACAGAGCTGACGTTTGCGCAGTTAAACTACGATCGCCTGTTTAGCTTGCGAGAAAGCGGTGCCATATCCACCAATGAAATGGACAGTGCAAAGGCTCGTTTACACAGTGCTCAAGCGCGAGTGGAGGGGCATCAGGCGGCCATTGGTCAGGCGCAAAAACGCCTCGCAGAGACGGTAATAATTGCCCCTTATGACGGTCAAGTTGTTGCACGTTTGCTTGAGCCATCACAAACAGTCAGTGCTGGACAAGCAGTATATCGCGTGATCGGTAACGAGGGTGGCTTAGAAGCGGTAGTTAATTTGCCCGTATTGGCCTTGGATTTTTTTGTCATTGGCTTGAACACCACCCTGTTGATCCGGCCCTACGGAATTTAAAAAAGTGCCACCGTAGTTGAAATAGGCAAGGCTGCGGGTTTGTCTGGATTGTATCCAGTGGTGCTCAATATTGACGATTCATCCGGACTTCGGCCTGGCTTACGAGTAGAAGTTCAAGGACGAACGGACAACTTTGCCAAACAAACGGTGGTCATTCCACTGAGCGCCTATCGCGTTGTTAACACATCGCAGGGGGCGGTTTTTGTGGTCGATATCAACAGCGGCATTGTGTCACAACAGCAAGTAGAACTTGGCAATATCACCGATGCGGGTATCGAAGTGATCAAGGGGCTCAACATCGGCGATTTAATCGTTGCAAAAGGGCAAGCGACATTACGCGATGGAGATAGAGTCATCCCCATTGGTGTGGGTGTTAGTCGATTCAATGAATAAAGGCGAACAATCATTATGAATCTAAGCATCACTGCCCTACGATTTCAATCCGCGGTTTTTCTGGTTGCTGGGCTATTCATGGCTTACGGCCTTTACAGTTATTTCAACTTGCCGGCGAGAGAGGATCCAGAAATCTTAGTCAGGGAAGCGGTTGTGGTGACAACGTTTCCGGGATTGGATGCAGCAAAAGTGGAAATGCTCATCACTAAACCCCTTGAAGAGGCCATCACAAGTCTGGCTGAGCTCAAAGAAATACGATCCACCTCAATGGATGGCATTTCGATAATTCATCCCGTGATTGATGACAATTACACTGAACTTGGGCAAATTTTTGATCAACTCAGAGAAAAAATCTTAGACGCGTCCGCGTCCCTGCCAGAGGGCACAAATCAGCCTTTTATCAACGATGATTTTGGTGATGTGGCGATCATTACACTGGCATTGTGGGGGGAACAATATGAAAAAAGCGAGTTGTTTGATTACGCACAACATCTGCGTGACCAACTGCTGACCATACCCGGCACCAAAAAAAGTGAAATTTTAGGGGTGCAGGCGGAACAGATTTTTGTTGAATATCAAGATGCCGTGGCGTCGCAGATTGGTATATCCCCCGCCCAATTTCTGAGTGCCATTCAAAACCAAAATATCATTCGTCCCGGCGGTCAAATTGATACCGGCGATCTGGCGTTTTTTGTCACACCTTCCGGTGATTATCAATCCGTCAATGATATTGCTGCCACCTTGTTAACTATTCCGGGGGTAGATGGACTGGTGAGACTAGGCGACATCGCAACGGTGAGCCACGGGTATATTGACCCACCGCGAAATAAAGCGTTTTTTAATGGTCATGAGGCCTTGGTGTTGACCCTAGCCATGCGCTCTGATCAATCGGTTATCAACTATTCAAAACGTGCCAGCTTAAAAATTGACGAGTTGCGCCAAACGTTGCCCCTTGGGTTGCATTTTGATGTCATCACCTATCAGGCTGATCAGGTGAGTAACGCGCTGAGTGGGGTAACAGTTAACATGCTGCAAACCCTTGCCATCGTGCTCATCGTTGTCATCATTTTTTTAGGGATCAGAACGGGGCTGATAGTAGGTTCCATTATACCCGCGGTTATCTTTGCTACCCTGGGCTTGATGAGTGTTTTTGGTTTACAACTGGAACGCATGAGTTTGGCTACCCTGATTATTTCTCTGGGTCTGCTGGTGGACAATGGCATTGTTATTTCTGAAGATTTTAAACGACGTCTCGGTGAGCATGGTGATCGAGATCTAGCCCTCAAACAAACCAGTTCAGAACTTGCATTTCCTTTGTTGGCTTCATCCTTTACCACCATTGCGGTATTTTTGCCCTTGTTGATTGCTGAAACAGCCTCAACCGAATACACCCGCTCGATTTCCCAAGTTATTTTAATTTCCTTATCGATTTCTTGGGTTTTTGCTATGACCATAACCACTACGTTGTGTTATCACTTTGTGCGCATGCCGGTGGCAAGTCACAGCCATCAGGCAAAGTTAAATCCCTCACTGAGCGAGCGCATTTTTTTGGGAGCGGAACAACTTTATGGCGCAATTCTTTTGGTGATTCTGCGCTTTAGGTGGAGTTACGCCCTTTCTATGATCATCATTTTATTGCTCAGTGCATGGTTAATGAGCACCATTGAGCAGAAATTTTTACCCGAAAGTGATCGAGCGCAGATCCTCATTTATGTTGATTTACCAGCAGGCGTCACCGAGCGAACAACGCAGGCGCGCTTGCAAAGCATGATGAACATCATTGATGACAAAACACGTTATCCTGAGGTCTTAAGTTATGCCGCTTATGTGGGTTTTGGTGGCCCGCGTTTTGTCTTGTCACTTGCGCCTGTTGATCCCGCGCCTAACAAAGGTTTTATTGTGGTAAACGTCAAGGATATCGACGCAGCCATCGCTAATATCCCTATGCTTAGGGAAGATTTTAGATCGGCCTTACCCGATGTTCGGGCAAGGGTCTCGCGGATGTTTTTAGGCCAATCTGACCCGTATGTCATTGAAATTCAACTAAAAGGACCCGATGCCGACTACTTGTTTTCCAAAGCGGCTGAACTTGAACGTATTCTCTTGGATGTGCCCGGTACGATTGACGTGTGGTCAGATTGGTACACTAAAATTGATCATCTCGATGTGCGTGTTGACCAACAGGCCGCCCGCATTGCCGGCGTGACCTCCAATGATATTTCGCGATTATTAGAGCAGTTCTCTTCAGGTAGCCCGATCTCACAGTTTCGCGACGGCGATGAAGTGATCCCCATTGTGATCCGCAGCGCAGGACAAGAGCGTTCAAGCATTGACCGTTTGAGAACAGCTTCGGTATTTTCGTCGACAACTGGCGAGGCTATTCCCTTGTCCCAAGTCGCTCGTGTCGAACGGACTCCCGGATTCTCCTTTATTCAGCGAGAGGACATGAGCCGCACGGTTACCATTCAAGGCCGCAACCCCAAGCTAACCCCGCAAGATATGGTGCCAATCTTGACGCCAAAATTAGCGGCCTTCAACCAAACGTTAGCAGCTGGACATTACACCGAGTTTGATGGCTTGCTAAATGAGATCAATGCCACCAATGCGGCACTTGGGGCAACAATGCCGCTCATATTTGCTATTTTTTTGGTGACTCTCGTGGTGCAATTTAATGGTTTTAAACGGCCAGCCGTATTGCTGCTTACCCTGCCTTTGTGATCATCGGGGCGGCGCTTGGTTTGTATCTGATGCAAGCGACGTTTGGCTTTATGGTCATCCTTGGATTATTTGCCCTCGTTGGTATATTAATCAACAACTCCATTGTCTTGGTTGACCGTATCGATATTGAATTAGCCGAAGGTGCTAAGGATCAAGGGCTAACCGTGATTAGTGCGTGTAAACGACGTTTGTGGCCAATACTGATGTCAACGGTGACCACCGTCATCGGTTTGTTACCACTGATTATCACCAAAGATATTTTGTTTTTTAGCATGGCCAGCGCCATGGCTTTTGGTCTGGGTATTGGCACGCTATTAATTTCACTCGGCTTAACTCCAGTTCTCTACTGTTTGGTTTTTGGCATAAAAATACCAACAAACAGCTCAGAGCATGCAGATCAAATTGCGCTCAATTCACAGCCTTGAACTTGTTATAGAAAAACAACATGCCTGCCTTGTGTTAAACCAGAGACACACAGGGCATGCTGTGGTGCGGCTTGTGCACACTAAAGACGCTCGCCCCGCACATCACCTTACCCTCTGCTTCTCAGTGATGACAGTATTTGTCACCAAGTGAACGGAATTGCTACTCGCACAAGCACTGCCGCTACTGCAGACTGAATACTCATAAGTGGCGTTGAGCCATGTGTATTTGGTTTTGCCCCATCACTTTTTACCACGTTGCGGTTTAACCTTCGCCACTACTCAACAAGGCTTACTCAGTTAAAACGGTTTAAACCAACAGAAGGGGAAGATTGAGATGCGTGTTCACATAAGGTTACTGTGCGGTTTGATATTACTCTTAACGTTGCAAGTTAGGGCGCAGAGTGAGGATTATCAGAATGTCACTGAGACACAGTTAGATCCTCATCAAGTGCTGTCGTTAGCCACTGACAAAACGTTTACCAGTATAAAAAACCAACAAATCAGCTTGGCAAGCGACCCCAAGTTAATGCGCAAAATCATGGATCAAGAGTTAATGCCCTATGTGGATTATGAGTTTTGTGCGTTTAAGGTGCTTGGCAAGTATTTTCGCAGCATGCAAAAGGAGGAACTGTCGGCCTTTGCCGAACTCTTTCGGGAGTATTTGATTGCGACCTATGCCACTACCTTAAGTGTTTACCACAATCAAACCCTTGAGTTAGAACCCTTTCGTGGCGTGACTGAACAAAGCGATGTGACGATAAAAGGGCTGATCAAAGAGTCGGGGCGGCCTGATATTAACATTGCATTTAAACTGCGTAAAAACAGCAGAACACACAGCTGGCTTATTTACGACATGGTGGCAGAAGGCATTAGTTTAGTGTCGAGCAAACAAAGTGAATTTGGGCCTATGCTGCGCACAGAGGGCGTGGCTTATGTCATGGCTAAGATGAAAGAGGTCATTGCAGCAGATGATACTCGAGCAGTGACTAGCCAATAGGCCGGTCTCAGTTAAAGGATTTGACGATTTGTTTAAACAAGAATTTAGGCGCTAAACGACTCATTAGGCGCACTTGTTTTGACGATCCAGCCACAATTTCAAAGCGATCATGTTGCAGTCCCTTAATAAATTCGGCCACCAATTTTTCAACCGACATAAGGGGGATTTTCGCTGAATCAAAATTAACCGCCATGGCGGTTTTTGTCGCAGGTGGCAACAATTCAAACACTTTTATATTGTAGGCTTTGAATTGATACCGCAAGGTTTGTGCACAATGATGAATAAACGATTTAGTTCCTGAATAGATTGGCGCGGCGGGGCTTGGCACATAAGCTAAGACAGAACTGACAAACACTACCGCTGCATCGTGACTTCTTTTTAGCATCGGTAAAAGGTGGTAAGTTGTGCTCAAAGGCGAAATAGCATTGACTTGAATTTCTTCGACAACTTTGGTCAAGGTATCGGCATCGTCAACAAATGCGTATTTGTGCATCATGCCAGCGTTATTGATCAACATATCCAGTCGCTCATACCTAGCCTGCAAGGCCTTTACCATTAGCTTCTGATCGTAGGCAAGGCTCACATCACAGCGTATGTAATCTAGATCAAACTGCTTAGCCGCGCTGGCAAGTGTGGCCTCATTTCTGCCGCATATAATTACTTTTGCCCCCAATTTTGTCAGTTGTTTTGCCATTTCTAAGCCAATACCAGCATTCCCGCCAGTAATTAAAATGATTTTATCTTGGATGCGCATGTTAACTATTCTGCCTTTTTAGTCTGTTGCATGGCCGCCAATATCGCAAAACAGGTGGTTGCGACGCCCAGGCATACCCGGGGCCAATGAAACAACAGCCATTGCTCAACCACTGTTGTGATGTCTGCAACAGCGATTTCACCGTTCAACCCGGCAAGCACCACTGGCAAGTGATAGACAGAGGTGATGGTGCAATTTAGCAACCAAAACAACAGAGCTATCAGCCAGTATTTTCTCGCCACCCGATAAGGCCAGGCGAGGTAAACTGCGATGGGCAGTAACATAGTTTGCAATAATGCAAAGGGGATAATGGTGGCTGCGATGTTTTTCCAATCATGACTAAAGGCAAGGAGTAAGTCGTTGGGCGCTAAATCTCGCCATTGCAAACCAAAAGTGATGGCTATCATCAGGGTGCCACCGGTAAAAATCCCGGTACTGACACAGGCAAACATATTCAGATAGTGTGTTTTGGTCATGACTTAAGCCGCCATTCCCAACACAATTCCGTAAGCCATGGCAGGCACCGCAAAAAATGAGAAGAGCCAAACAAATGTTCGAATTTTTTCAATACCCAGCATATAAAGTGGCACGTAGAGGATACGTGAGACGATGGTCATTAACGGCGCGTAATGAGTCCACGGATTGGCGATATCTGCATAAACCGCCACCAACGCCATGGGTAAATACATCAGACCACCCTCGATTAAATTGGCCAATGTTCGGTCAATGTGAAAACCCAGAGGCCCCTTATTGGGTTGGGCACCCTCACGGTTTGATAAACCATATTGCACGGCACCGGTAAACGTTGCATAGGTGGCCTGTGCAGCGACAACCACAAAGCCCAACAGGCCATAAACAAAAATGCTGTAAACTTCTATCGTCATGTGTGTGTCCCTTATTAACGTGCGGGCGTGTGTGATCAGCTAACTGATGACCTGACACCTTGCTTTTTAAACCATCGTCACATAGGTTAAGTTGAATGGCGCTGATGAGATAGTTGCAAAAGTGGTCATTGAGTGATGAATATGGTCAGCGAGTGTTCTGCCGATGACTTTTCTGGTTAAGCTAAGTATTAACCCCGCACACTTTGAGGAGTAGCACCGTGAACCAACACTCTATTGCGATTTTAAAGACAGCAATTTGCCAAATTTTAAGTGTTGATCCAGCCCTCGCCTTGGCTGAGGTGCCTTGGTCAGCTAAAACCAGGGCAAGAGCCGACGTTGGTGTGAGTGGCGAAGACTTCATGCTGTTATGGCATACGATTGCGCGCTTAGCAGGGCCAGAGGCGAACTTTCTGGCATTAGGGCGCATTATGGGCAGTGGAGCACTAAATCCCATCCTGCTAGCTTGTGCCTCTGCGCCAAATCTTCATATTGGACTGGGCCGAATTGCTCGCTACAAAACCTTGTTTGGGCCAGTGAAGTTCCATATCAAACGCTTAACAAAAGGCTTGAGCTTAGAAATCACCAGTGAATATGACCATTTACCTCTACCTCCGTCGCTGGGCTTTGCCATTGGCATATCACTCATCGAGACTGCACGTAACCATACCGGTTTACACGTTATTCCAAGCTCTGTAACAGTGCCAAGTTCGCACAATAACGAGCCTGCTCTGTATGAATATTTGGGTACCAAAAGCGAGGTTGGCACTCACTTTAAAGTCACCTTTGCTGAAAAGGATGTGCTTGCCCCGTTTATTTCCGAAAATGAACCGCTGTGGAAAGCCATCGAAGTTGATTTGGAACGTCAACTCGAAGATCGCAGTAAAATACAGTCGTTTGCTGAACGGGTTGAACTTGCTATTCGTGCCTTACTCATTAATGGCTTACCAAGAGCAGAATTGGTCTGCCAACAAATGGACATGAGCCGCTCTACCTTTCAGCGAAATTTAAAAAGTGAAGGCACCTCATATCAGGATATCCTAGACAAAATTCGCCTGGATTTGTCGGTAAGGTATTTAACTAAAAGCCGTTTACCCCCAAGCAAAATAGCCTACATGGTGGGTTTCAGTGATCCAAAATCCTTTCATAGGGCTTTCAAAACGTGGATGCAAAAAACACCAGAAGAATTCAGGTTAGCAGGGGTGTCAAACACCCAACATTAACGCACAGCTGTTTAGTTGGATACGGACCGCCAATTCCATCATGGTGTTGGCTGTAACAAAGTATGATGGCAATAACAGCCTGTATGATGAAGATGCCAATAATCATCCATTTTTTCATAGGATGTTCCTCGACTGATATACACTAGGCCGGTTGAAAATAGCTGTGACGGCGGCGGTTCACTTACCAAAATGATCAGAGAAATAGCCCCGTAAATTGGGGTAGCTGAACTCAAAACCGGCCTCGATCAATTTTTGTGGGTAGACGTGTTGACCCTTAACGATCAATTCGTCACCCATTTGTCCCATGGCAGCGCGAATAACCAAAGCCGGAGTGGTAACGACACTGGGTCTGCGCATTGCTTCACCAAGTGTTTGGGCAAATTCACGATTTGATACTGCCCCGGGTGAGACACAATTTACCGGCCCGCTAATGTCTGGGTGGCTGATTAAAAATACCATAATACGGGCAAGGTCTTGGGTGCTGATCCAGGAAATCATTTGTTGCCCAGAACCAACAGGGCCACCAATAAAGTAGCGAAATGGTTGCATCATGGCGGGTAATGCGCCTTCGTCTGGGTGAAAAACCACACCTATTCTTAACAGGGTCACGGCGCTACCATATGCTTCGGCCTCAAGAGCTGTTTCTTCCCATTTGTCTATTAAATCTTGCAAAAAAGCATGACCGGTCCGCTGTGCCTGATTGCTTTCGTCAAAGCGAATTGACGGGCCAGCATAAAATCCATAGGCACTCACAGCTGATGCATTGATCAATCGAATCTTCGGATTCTCACGACATTTTTCAGTACACATTTTGGTGGCATCAATGCGACTATCGACCATGACCAACTTGTATTCTGTGGTCCATTTTTTGTCGGAAACACCGGCGCCGGCTAGGTTGATAATGACATCGTAATGTCTGGCATCGCTGTCTTTAAATTCTGCCCATGTCAGATGGTTAAATGCTTTTCGAAAGTTGGTTCTTAATTTGGCGCGTGAACGGCCCACCACTGAAATTTGATACGTTTTTTCGTCTAATATGTGGTAAAGCGACGTGCCAACCAAACCAGTTGCACCGACAATAGCTACCCGTGTTACATCGTTTTTTGGCATCTTAGGAGGCATAGACAGAATCTCGTGTAGATAGACCGATGAATGACATCTCATCGATTATTTTTCGCCGATACACCGCTGGTGTGCATTACCGATGCGCCGTGAAATAAGCAATGACATCAGTTCGAAATAACAGCACTAACGCGATTAATTGACACAGCATAAAAACCCCTATGCCTAGATAGACGGTCATGGCTGACGCCATCTCGACGGGCATTGGCGCAGTGAATTGAGTGGCAAGGCCGGTGGCATAATCAAACGCGCCCACTGCATTGTAAATGATCAGGGCACCCCAAATTTTTGTGCTTCTTTTCTGCCAAAACAGGTAAACCATCAGCGGCACTAAAAATCCTAACAGTGCATCACTGAACCACGGTGCAAACCATGCGTCGGGTGCTATTCCGCCAAACATCTCAACACTTGATAAAAACAATACCGTCTGCGCTCGGAAAATTGTGACGGACATTAATAGCGCAATGGCGAACTTTACTTGGTTTGGCATCAACTCATTTCCCCTCAAAAGCTTGTGTCATTTGTTTAAACAGAAACCCAGGTGCCAGCCGACTCATAAAACGAAGTTGCCTCGACGCCCCAGCGGCAATTTCAAATTTTTCTTTTAACATGCCGTCAATCAAGGCATCGACCACCTCTTCTGGTGATGATTTTTTGAAACCTTTCACATCGACGCCTTCTGCCATCGGCGTATCGGTGATCGGCGGCAGTAACTCAAACACTCGAATGCCGTGTTTTTTGAATTGCTGTCGTAGGGCTTGAGCACTGTGATGAATTAAGGCTTTACTACCCGAATAAGCAGGCGTTGCGAAAAAGGGGATGTAAGCTAGGCCTGAACTGACAAATACAATGGCAGGGTGGCTGCTCTGTTGTAATAAGGGTAAGGCGGCATAGGTCAGCTTAAGTGGGGCAATGGCATTGATCTCAATTTCAGTTTGTATTCTGCTCGCTGTATCTGGGTCGCTAAAAAAATCATAGGTGTGCATGACGCCAGCACAATTAACCAATATATCGAGATGCCCATATATTTGATTAATCTGCTCTAACATAGCCTTCACCTGCTGCTCATCAGAGACATCACACACAATATGGTTGACGCCCATATTCTCAGCCGCAGCTTGCAATTTTATTTTGTTGCGTCCACAGATAATGACAGGATTACCCATTGCTTTGAAACGCGTGGCAATGGCTGCCCCAATTCCCGATCCTCCTCCGGTTACCAAAATAACATTGCCGCTCAAATTCATCTTTGCCAGTCCTAATGCACTTCAGCTAGTGGCCTTTTTTGCATGCCGTTTGCTGCAATATTGCCGTGAACTACCTGAGTGGTGTTGGGTAATTTTTGATTAATTAGTCTGGATGGAAAGCCAGCAGGTTACGAGTGACAAATTGGGTAATGCGGTGATAAATCAGGTCAGCTTGAAAAGCGCCTACAGGCTTTATATTGTGCCAGAATAGGGCATTTTATCGGTTTGCTAGGTCTGCATTGACCCTGAGCATGGCCTCGTCCAAGGTGGAGCAAAAGAAAAATGGTTGCTTGTATTTGTGGAAAAGTGCAGAAAAGTACTCTTTGATAAGCAAGTTGTCATTGATAATGCAAAATAAGACACACTGGCAAACAGAGATTGTTTTGATATGTGCATCTAGAAAATCAAAACTATCAGGAGGCGCAAGCACATCTTGGTTTTCATAAATATCGATTCTTGCCCACTTCATGGGTCTGGTGACTATCTGCTTTTCTATTGAATCACAGGCTTCAATCGCGCCTTTCAGATTAAACTGCGTAGCAAAGCGCACAATCAGTACATTGTTTTGCCAATCAGTTTTTACCTCGCCATGGGCACAAAAATCCATCGTCTTTACCCTATATCTGCAGTCATTTACTGTGCAGTTCAGCACTCAACTACTCAAGATATTAGCAGCAAAATCAAGGTTTCCAACATTCAAGCCTGTTGCAGGTGGTTAAAAACCAGGTGTTAGCTGCCACCCGACCAGAATTAGCCGCATACAGAATTGATGGTCTAGGCGATGACCTTAAATAAACAGCGTGCTTAGAGCTTGGTTTTGAGCCAGTCTGCTATCAGCTTGCTAAAGCCAACTACGAGATCAGACAAACTCACTGCCTAAGCACCAAACTTTGCCATCAGTGCGCAAATTCAAAGGCCTGATACACGGTCAACAAGGCTGAGCGGTGAACACCTATTTAAAAATAGTTGTTGTCTTTATTTTTAACGCTTTGTTGAGTTCAATGATTGTTATCCCTCCGCCTTGCGTTTCATTTCTTCTAACCATGCCGTTAATGATTCGTCTAAGGTTTTTTGCATGGCTTTTGGCATTAATTTCACTAACCAGCCCTCAAATGATTCGGCGGTTGAGACCAGCACGCCAGATGGTGTAGAGGCAAATGTCCAAGCATGGATGGCTTGTGTGCCGATTGCTTTACCTGTCCACACCAGTTTGGCATTGACCTCAATTTCCTGAAAAGTAGAAACGATCGATATCCCACCGCTTTTCCAATTGAAGGTTGTAGCAAGTTTGAACTCGCCATTAAGTTTTGCACTTTTTACCGCTGGATTCCAATTTGGCCATGCCTCAACATCAGCGACAAGCGTCCAAACTTTATCAATCGGCGCATTAATAACAATTTCATGTGATGCAACGGCAGGTGCAGATTTGTTAATGTTCATTTGGTTTCCCCGTGTAATGTTGATTAGCCATTTATGATGCTAGATTACAGAGTAGAACACCTTCATGAGTCTACATTATGAATCGCATTAAATTTTCTTGTAAAAAATCAGAGCATGCATCAGCGGCCTAAAATTCCGCGGGCAATCACCTCTTTCATGATCTCAGAACTGCCTGCGTAAATAGTTTGTACCCGTGCATCACGATAAAAACGCGAGATGGGGTATTCGTGGGTGTAACCATAGCCACCAAACAACTGCAAACATTCATTGACCATAGTGAGTTGCATTTCGGTGGCGGCGAGTTTGAGCATGGCGGCATCGGTAACCGTCATCTTGTCTTGTTTATATTTCAGCATGTATTGGTCGAGCATGGCGCGGCACAACTCAAGCTGGGTATGGCATTCTGCCAATTTAAAACGAGTATTCTGAAACTGACTCACCGCTTGGCCAAAGGCCTTACGCTGCTTAACATAATCGACAGTTAAATCCAGCGCACCTTGCGCATGACCGATGGCTTGTACCGCACAACCCAGTCGCTCGCGGGGTAATTCTTGCATTAAATAGACAAAGCCTTTGCCTTCTTCGCCAAGCAAGGCATCGCTGGGTAGGCGCATATTTTCGAAGAACAATTCTGCGGTATCGCTACTGTGTTGGCCGATTTTTTCAATGGGTTTGCCGGTGGCAAAACCCGCCAAGCTGGTATCCACTAAAAATAATGAAATACCTTTTGCTCCCGCTTTGGCATCGGTTTTTGCGCACACAATAATCATGTCTGCCATATTGCCGTTGGTAATAAAGGTTTTTGAGCCATTTAATACGTAGTGGTCACCGTCTTTTACTGCGGTGGTGCGCATATTGGCCACATCGCTGCCGGCACCGGGTTCGGTCATGGCCAAGGCTGTCAGCACATCCCCAGTCACCATGGGTGGAAGCCAACGGCTTTGTTGTTGTTTGTTGCCAATATTCAAAATATACGGTGCAACGATATTGGCGTGAATGTTGTAGCCGGTGGCTAAGCCATGCAAACCCAAACGACACATCTCTTCTTGAATCATCTGGCACACGTCAAAACTGGCCCCCGCCGCGCCATATTCTTCAGGCAAATCCACCAACAACATGCCTGCCTTGCCCATGGTTTGCCATACCTCACGTGGGGTATGATGGTTGTGCTCCCATGTTTCATAGTGCGGCAGAATTTCTTGCTCTAAAAAACGCAACACCATGTCACGAAACATCGTAATTTCTTCATGATCAATTTGTATCGTTGTCATAACACCACCGTGAGTTTTTACCTTGCATACCTTATAGCAGACTACTCGGTAGGGGATTATCACTTTGCTTGATAGACCCTGCTAAATAATTGACAAGATACACTGTTCCGAGCGCGGTTTGCCGTTTTACAGAGATTGATAATTTGTTTATTGGTTTAACTTACGTCTGGGCTTAGGGGATGTTTTCAAAGGTGCCAGTCACTAACGGCAAACCCTTGTCCACCACTAGCTTACCCATGGCAAACACTTTATCTATGCCTAAATTTTGTTTATTGAGTAATACAAGATCAGCATCATTTCCGGCTTTTAATCGACCTTTGTTATGCAGTTTAAGAATGGTGGCCGGGCTTGCTGTGATACTGGCAACGGCATCTTCTATGGCGACATGATGTTGATTAATCAGCTCTAAAAAGCTGTGGTACAAGCTATTCACTTTGCCCACTTCTAAGCCACATAACTCACCCTGTTGATTAAACACAGGTAGGCTAGCATTGCCATCTGAGCTCATGGTCAGTTGGCTAATATTCACACCTAAACGCAGGCAGTAAGCCAGTGCTTCTGCAGCCGGTATCTCGCCTTGTGCGATGATTTGCTGACTTGTGCTGGTGGTAAAATCGATGGCACCACCTGCTTTTGTCCACGCCACACCCGCATCAAGTAACGCTTGGTTGCGGTTGATATGTGTCGGATAAAACTGACTGGCTGGAATATCACTGGTGTCGATCACCTCGTGCAATAAACTCAACATGGTGTGACTGTCACCAACATGGATACTGACAATGCCACCCTTGCCACTTAACATGCCGCCAACCCTCGCCTGTGAAGCGATTCGGCTCAATTCTAAAGAGCTAGGTTGTGACGAACGATGATCGGCTATGGCGACTTCGCCAATACCAATAAATTTCTCGATAAGCATAATATCGTCGGTCACTGAGCCGCTGATAGTGCGTGGCGGCAGCTGATACGATCCCGTGTAGCAGTAAGTGGATATACCTTCTGTTTGCAAGGCTTTGGCTTTGGCTAATAAATCTGCATGACTTCGTGTCGTGGCATCTGTGCCTAATGCGCCTATCACGGTGGTCACGCCAGCCAACGTAGCCTCAGTCAATTGCATTTCTGGGGTGCGAGTGTGAAAGCCTCCTTCACCGCCTCCACCACAAAAGTGTACCAAGCTATCCACAAATCCGGGCACAGCCAAGCATTGCGTGGCATCAATGGTGACGACATCGTCTCCGTTTAAAGTAATGTTGGGGGCAATCTTAAGTATTTGCTGACCACTCAACAAAATATCCTGAGGGCCAAGATGTTGCGGCGCGTAAACGTCAGCGCCTTTGAGTAAATATATCATGTGAGATCCATACTAATAGAGTAGACAATATTGACTTAGGCGTAAGCAGTAGAGACTGCGATGACAATACTTATCGCGGCGCTAACAAGCAGCAATAGTGTCAGTTTCCAACAAAACTTCAACCAGGTTGACCAATCGATACGCGCTACCCCCAAGCACCCGATTAACGAGGCTGAGGTGGGAATAATAATATTCGTAAGGCCATCGCCTAATTGAAATGCTAATACGGCTACCTGTCGCGACACGCCCACCAAATCAGACAGTGGCGCCATCAGTGGCATGGTAATCGCAGCTTGACCAGAGCCAGACGCGACAAAAAAATTAAAGACCGCCTGAAATACAAACATCAGTACTGCACTAAATACGGCACCTAATTCACCAATCGCCTCACTGGCATAAAACAGTAGGGTATTTAATACCGACGCTTGACTGGGATCTGAGCCACCTAAGATCAGCACAATGCCCTTGGCCATGCCCACAATTAACGCGGCGGGTAATAAATCTTTCGCTCCCTGTTGAAAAGCTTGAGATACTTGGTTCATTGTCATGCGTTTGGTGATGACACACAGGGCAGCGACGGCGATGCCTAGGCTAAAAAACTGGCTGGCGATTTCTGGGATGTAATATTGATGGTAGGTGACACCCCAGATAACCCAGAGAATACCGACCAAAAACAGTAATAAAATAGCGATGTCAGCGCCGCTAAATTGATAGCGGATCACGCTTTGTTTTTGGCGAAAATATGCATCAGACACATAACTCAAAGATGACTCTGGTGTCGCCCTGATTTTTTTGGCATATCGCAAGGTGAAAAACAGACCGATGCCGGTAAAGACAAACCACAGTGCAATACGAAAGCGATGCCCTGACAAAAGTGGAACTTCAGCGATACCCTGGGCAATGGCTACCGAAAAAGGGTTCATCCATGAGGTAGCGAAGCCGATTTGGGTAGCAACATAGGTTATGAGTACAGCGGTGATAGCGTCATAGCCCATGGCAATGACCACGGGCACTAATACAATACAAAATGCGATGGCTTCCTCACCCATACCAAATATGGCTCCCCCAAGCGAAAAGAGGATGAACATCAACGGTAGAATGACGTAGTCTGCATGACGAGTTTTGCTGATGAGAGCCAGAATACCATTGTTAATTGCACCGGATTCCATGATGATGCCAAACGCCCCACCTACAATCAGAATAAACGCCACCACCCCAACGGCTGAACCCCACTTGTCGCCTGAAACCAAACCTTCGAAAGCATAGTTCATGATCCCAGTTTGTCCGCCGGCAGCAAATACACTCACCCCCACATTGGTTGTTTCGCTAAACGCAAAACTGTCTGCTTTGAGTTGATTGCTGACAACGGTTTTGCCATCAATGGTTTTAATGACTTCTTCATTTTGAAACTGACCGGCAGGCACACAATAGGTCATTACCCCAGCCAGCAGAATAACAAAAAAGAGAATAACAAAAGCGTCTGGCAGCTTACTTACCATCGACTTTGGTGTTGCCTCAGATAGAGGTGCTTGCATAGTTAAGCCTTGGATAATCGGTGTTCACACAGTAAGGGAAGTATAAGATCTTGATCTTATACTTCCCTTTACAGCACTAAAAAAAGTAGCTCAATGATAAGTTATAGGTGGTGCCATTGGCATTATGATTATACGCGTCAAAACCTCGGCTAGAACCATAAGCTAGGGGGGCAGTGCGATCAAACAGATTATCGATGGTAAGTTTAAGGGTGACATTGTCGAAATAATAACCCGCACTGGCGCGCACAGTGGTCCATGCATCGACATTACGTTCTTCACTATCAACCAGCACACCTAAGTCAAATAACTCATCAATTTCACGCCCCCGCAGCCCCTCAATATCATCTTGGTAGCTACTAATGTAAAAAGCCGTTAAGCCAAGGTAATACTTTTCATCATCCCAAAAAACACTGAAATCAGCGATATCAGCAGGATAGCGCCAAGTGCCAATCAAAGACTCAATCTCATCCGAACCCGGTTTATTGCGTTCAAACTTAATGTAATGAGTGGCGTTTAGCGCAAGGGTGAGGCTACCCTTGTTAAAATCAAATTTGTGATCAATGGCTAAGTCAACGCCGCTCACTTCTTGTGTGCCGGTATTTTCTAACTGCAGTACATGGTCGCGATACAAGGGCAGCTCCACATAACGGGGTTGGTCGAAGTCATCCCAAGCACTTAAAATTTCACTTAAGTTGGCACCTTGCTGCTCTATGGTTAAACCAGCGAGATCAGTGACTAAACACAAATCTGGATCGTAGGAGATACCAACTTGACCTTCTGGCACCAATCCACAAAAACGCACTGAGGCATCAGTGTTAGCGCGATCAAGCAGGGCAGTCATATCGGTATCGACAATGCCTTCATGGTCGAAGTACCAATAATCAGCGGTAATATTGGTGTTCTTAGTTGGACTGTAGCTAAAACCAGCACTAATCGATTTTGATTCTTCCGCTTTCAATGCGGCATTGCCTAATTCTAAAACGTTGTTACTGCGTATCGAGTTTTCACCTTCACAATAAAGCAGAGACACAGATTGGTTAGCAGAACAATCAAATGCAGCGGTGGTGGTGCGTAACTTTACCCCAGATTGCGTGAGCGAGGGTGCCCGAAACGACGTCGCCCATGAAGCGCGTAATATCAGATCATCATTCGGTCTGTAAGTCAGCGCTATTTTGGGATTAAAGGTGCCGCCAAAATCGTTGTAGTGATCATAACGACCCGCTACTTGCATTTGGATTTGCTCAGTGAGGGGAATGTACAACTCAGCAAAGGCACCTACCTGAGTGCGTGACGCTTCAGATAAACTGGAACCAAAGCCCATTACATCCACCAAATACCCATTGGCAAACCTTGCACGAGAGTCTTCTGAGGGTATGTCAGTGATTTTTTCGCTGCGTGCTTCCAAACCAAACGCTGCTTTTACGAAGTCGTGGTTGAATTCAAATAAGTCTCCCGTGGCACGAAAATCCCACGCATAAACCGTACTTTTTCCATCCCGTGTTGGCTGGGCTTGACTGAGCTGAAGAATGGCGTCGTTGCTTACATCGTTTGATAAAAAGGGGTTGTACATGCCAGCTAAACTGCTGGTGGCGCAGCTTAGGGTATTACCATCATAGGTGGCTATGCTGCCATCGGTGCACAGCTCGCCTGCCAACGATGCGTGGTATTGATAACGATTATATACACCAGCCACCGCGCTTTGTTCTGATTTAGATTGCGATAAGGTAATCGCCGATTCCCAATCCCAAGCCTGATAGCTACCAGACAACGCTGACACCAAACGAAAAGCCTGATTTTCGATATCTATGGTGCGAGGGGTGGCAAATCGCGCATCAAACTGGAAACCATACAGTTTCTGCCCAGCCTGAGTATAAAAGGGATCGATGTATATGCTGTCGAGTAAGCTGTCACGTAGGGCATCTGGAAAAATATTTAGCGCTGTTTCATCTGCAAAAGGGCCTTCAGAATCATCCAACTGATTGATGGGAGATGGGCTTGAGTAGGCGGTAGATTGGGTGCGAGAGTAGAAGAAATCAGTATTCCAATTCAGTTGACCTATGGCTCGGTTAAATATAAATCCGGTGGATAGGCTTTTAAATGGGGTGTCTAAATAATCATCTTCATTGCCATAATAGGCACAAATATCTTCACCAAATTCAGTAGTGACAAGGGCCGTTGCACAATTGGGGTTGCCAATTTCATTGCCATCTTTTGCTGAATAATAATAAATATTGGGTGTGCCTTTGGGCAAATACGAATAGCTACTGACCAATAACGGTTGACGTGTTGCCTCACGGTCGCTGGCTTTAAACGCCTTGCGATCAAAGAAATCAGCAAATACCGTTAAATTTCCGCCAGCAACCTCACTGCCATAGGCAAAGTTAATATTGCTCTTGCCTTCATCGCTACTCGCGGTGCTATTGCCATACGAGGCATTGATCTCCGCACCGACATAATTTTTTTTCAAAATATAGTTAATCACACCCGCCACGGCATCAGCCCCATAAGTGGCGGATGCGCCGGTGGCGAGGATCTCAATTCTTTCAATCGCGGCGAGGGGAATACTGTTGATGTCGACAAAGTTTTGGGTGCCCGAAGCAAAAGCACTGGCGGCAATGCGCCGTCCGTTGATCAGCGTTAGGGTCGATGCTGGGCCCAGGCCGCGCAATGATGCGGCAGCTTGCCCCGCTGGTGTTGACGTTGACGTTGCGCCGCTTTGTGCCGTTGAAAAAGAACCTTCGCCACCACGGGTTTGGCCAAGGTTGTTCATCAATTCGCTGATGCTAGCGGCACCTGAGCGTTTTATCGCTTCAGCATCGATAATGGTGAGTGGTTGGGCACCTTGTAAGTCAACGCCCTTGATGTAAGAGCCTGTAATACTGATAACTTCAACGTCTTGTTCTGGGGCAGCGGTGGTGGTTGTTTGGGCAAGCACGGCGGGGCTTGCACAGCAAAGCACGGTCGCTGACGCAACCGCAAAAGCAGTTTTGTTAATTCTCATGTTCAGTTCCTTCATACGCCAATGCAAAACATGGCGAGATGCTTTTTGTTTTTTAGTTTGTTTTAGGTTGCGTTTAGCCCAGCGACTGGCGTGGACATCGACCGCAAGAGATCAGCCTGACTTCGATTCTGGTGAAGTCAGTGAACAGAAAATTTATTCGTCGAACCACTCCGACAAATAAAAACTTTTATAATGATAGGTGCCAAGATTGGCGGCTTTTTTAATCATGTTAGCTTGTTGGTTTTATGCAAATTCCACAGTGACGTTGGATTTTTTCTGTGCATTGACAATGTCCAAGAATTAACACTAGGGTTCGCCAAAGTCAATAAGCTACAAGAATCATTTTCAATGAAGGACTTATCCCTTTTTTGCTTAATTTTAAGCAGCGGAAAAAAACGTATTGCCGTCATTTTTATTTACATATATTCAATATTATCATGCAGTTATTCGTATTCGACAGAATCCAAAACTACCCAATTTGAATTAATGTTAGCAGGGGGTGGATTAGCCACTTGTTCAAGTATGGCCACAAAAAATTGCACTGAAAATTATTTTAGCCCTGACGACAAATTTGAAAATCTTTACCAGTTCAGCGAAAAAAACGCCTATAAATTTAGAAATACAGCGGTTTTTTTAGCCCTGTCTGCCTCACAAAAAATGCAAATAAATCTTGTTCTTCAGCATATCTATGCAAAAAGTGCGGATCTCATTATTAACCTGCAAGGCTTGCGCGAGTACTTTGTGCAAAGTGGTCATTTGTCCTTATATCAGACTATGGACGACGCCCTGTATTACGCTTTCCTCGACAGTTTTGAATACCGTCAATCCAAGCAAAAAGGGGAGCGTAAAAAAGAACGAGTGGATTTAAGCAAAAATCAAAATCAATCGTCCCTGCGGATCTACCGCCGATTTGTGCAACAAGCAGCCTTGCGTATGCCTCAAGCACAGTCAGTACCTAAGATTGCTGTTATCACGGCTTCTGCCCGAGACCCGTTTGAAGCCGCTGATTTTTATATCTCCGTTTTTGAACAGGCTGGCGCTGACGTAATCTGGCTGCCCTTAGATGGTGTTTATCAACAGGCACGGCAATTAGCAGTAAAGGGTGAGCCTGGCTGCTCGATGTTGGACACACTTAGAGCAAAAAATAATAGCTTTTATCGATACGACATTTATCCAGAGCGCACGGCCAAACAACGGCAGTTTTGTGATGCTCCAGAGCTAATGCTTCAAGCATTATCAGAGGTTCAGGGGGTATTTTTTAATGGAGGTGACCAAAGTTTAACCTTGAGTGCACTCAGGTTTGCCGATAGTCTCGACAGCCCTGAACTCACCTTGATCAAACAACAAGTTAAACTCGGTAAGTTAATAGTTGGTGGAACGAGCGCGGGCACTGCAGTGCAGTCGGGGGGCGTGTTTGAGCAAATGCCGATACCGATGATTACCAATGGTGATCCTGAATTTGCCATGTCGCGTGGGGCATTTTCAATTGCGCCACCAAGTCAGCGTTGCCCTGTGAATAGCATTTGTTCTTCTGGTGTATTAGGGGGTGACTTAACCTACAAAATGGAGGGGGGCACTGGCTTATTTAATTTTGGCCTCTTGGATACCCACTTTTCTGAACGGGATCGCGAGACCAGATTGGCGCTATTTACGGCTGTTAATAATCAGCGTTTTGGTTTTGGGGTTGACGAAGCAACAGCTTTATTGGTGGGATATTCTCAAGACAGAAAAGAGGCTGTATTCGAAATCCTTGGACAACATGGGGTTTTTATCGTCGATAGGACTAGCAGCCGTTATTCACGCGCGACCCAGAACGAAAAATTAACGGTGGAGTTAACTTCCCTCAGCCATTATTTGACTGACGGCAGTGTGGCCTATTTAAATCTCGACAATATGCATTGGCGGTTTATGGCTAAGGGCCAGACCATAACTAGGCCAAAGCCTTTGTCTGCTTTAGAGCAGGGACATTGGCGTGATCAGCTAAGAGCGTATTGTGGTACAAACGAACCTATCGTCTGGCAACAATTTGGCAATGAATACCTTCTTCAGCCGACGGGCAATACGGTTTATCACTACAGCGATGAGTTAGATCACTGTAGTTATACCCATTTGCCGTTTACCATCACCTATCAGCAGTAAACCGACAGTGAGAAGCGTTGTAGTAAAAAATGCTCGGTCATCTTCATTTTGTATGACGTGATAACACACGACTGCCTGTAATTTGATCACCGTGCCATGGTTAGAAGGAGTACATCAAATACCTTGCACGCTGGGGAATACAAACTACATGGTGGCATCATAGGCCATGGCCAGCGTTGTGCCGGTTTTGTTGGCCTGGGTTAAACGGTTATGGGCGTTGTAGCTATGATTTGTTAAAGAGCGGTTGGCGTAATTTTCTAGGATGGCTTAGGTCGAAACTGGCTTAAAAAACTTATTTACAGCCTTTGAGAATTAATTTACCATTTTTCTAAAGGATCGGTATTCAAAGGAATGAAAAGATGAGTAACTTAAAAAATCTGCAACACCCAACACCCAACACCCAACACCCAACACCCAACACCCAACACCCAACAACACAATTTAAACTCCAACGATACACAATTTGTTGAAGGTACTTGCTTCGGTAATTTCTCACTAAATCAATTTCTTAGTCGCTTTTTATGCGGTGGGCCGGCCTTAAAAGAATGCCGAAGCGTGTCTCGCTTGCAGCTTGCTCTGGTTGATGTGGGTTTTGCTGACGTAAGTGCACAGGCTACGCTGCTTTATTGTACTATTCAGCGTTATGAGTTGGCCAAGCAGCAGATAGTAAAAAACGCGCATATCACTGAAGAATTATTGTGTGTTATTAACAAACTACTGATGCCAGATAGGCTTAATGCTGGAAAGATTCGCACTGCTCAGAACTGGGTAGGTCAATCGTTAGAGAAGGCAACATATATACCACCTGCACCAGAGTCAATAGCACAGCGCCTTAGTGACTGGTTAGAAGAAGTGAACTCCCCTAATTTTAATGGAATAGATAAGGCTATATCCTGTTATGCTGGTTTTCTCCTGTTACACCCTTTTATGGATGCCAACGGCAGAATGTCTCGCATCATTTATGAAAAACTGATGAATGACTCTGATAAACATTTTGTGCACCTTTCGCTTTACCGTATGTCAACCGAAGTTGCGTATTATCAAGATGCGGTGTTGGCATTTAATAAAAAACCTCAAGCTGGTCTAGATCACCCGTATTGGCAAAAAGCACATCGCTGGACTATTCAATACAAACAAAAAGTAGCTGAAATATTGACTAAAACAAACGCGACTTTAGCGTCAAAATATGCACTATCGCCACTCAACGAGCAAGATAAAGTGCTGTTAACCTTGCTGTGGACCAAACCCCTTGTTACTTCTGAAATCATTATTAATGAGCTTGGTTTTACTACGAATGCGACGAAAAATTCGCTGAATAAACTTATGTATCTCGGTATTTTAAAATCTTACAAGTTGAGAGATTTAGACAAAGAACAAATCTTTGTTTGCGAATCTATATTCACCGCATGGAAAGATCTGGATGAGCTTATCTTTTCAAATAACATTACTGACTAAAGTGATAGAAAAGGTATGTATAAAAGTGATTTACATCAAAAAGGAGCTAAAAAATGAAAAATAACTTGTCAAAGTTAGCGTTTGCAGTTGTATGTTTTACAGGGTCAATTGGATATGACATACCCAATAATGACAGGTATCTGGAAGACAGTGATATTTACTCGGCTGTAGCAGACAGTCTTAAAAACGGTTGGAACTGGGGTGTGAGTTCAGCTAGAGCTACCGAGATCATAGAGGTGAACGGTACGTATACTGGTGGGGGTGGCTGGGGTGGCTACGGCTACGGTGGCTACGGCTACGGCTCACAGGATACTACTGGTGGTGACCAAGGTGATGGAGATTCTGGTCCAACTGCTGAGGAACAGAAAAAACAAGAATGCGATGATAAAACTAGACAGGCGAATTCAGATCTTGCGGCTTGCAATGAAAAACTTGCGCAGGAAGCGGCAATAACCCATCAAATTGCATGTTTGGGAGAAAATTCATACGAGGGGAATTTTAGTGTGAGTATTGGCGGTAAGGTAGTCAGTGCTTTGCTTGGTGCTAGTGTGACGACAGACAATTATACAAAATGTAAAAATCAGTTGGACTACAATATTGCTTCAGTTGCTGCTGCATGTACAAGTGTTCACGCAGATGTTATTAATCAGGCTTGTAAGAGTGTTTAATTTCGATTAATTGCGCTAAAGCCGCATTAATAAAGAGAAGGAAAAGAGGATGTTTATATGAAAATACCTATTATGCTGGGCAGTGTAATTTTGATTGGTGTTGGCGTTGGGTATTTCTTGTTTACTGCAGAGCAGGGAGGGGCGAGCACTGCCACGTTGTTGCCTGTAATGCAGCAGAAACAGGTGGCCACAGCGACAAATAAGTTAATTACGAAAGTATTACCTTTTTCAGAACTACCAGACGCCCCTTTTGATGAGAATAAAATACGTATTCAGGCGCTTGTGGCTAAAGCCACAGATGAATATACCAAAATTATTCAACTAAGTGGTGCGTCGGGTGAAGAGTATCTTACCTATGAAGAGGACTGGTGCGTGGCTGCTGAGGACTTATCTGAAGCCGATCGAGCCTATGCGGCAGACCAATTGCGTGATTGGGAAGTAAGTAGAGGTCATATCAGTTTTGCAGGTGGTGACGCCTTGTTAATGGGCCTTAAATCCAACCTGGATGAGTTTCCTGGCTTAAACGATGAGTATCTTGACGCTTATCGAGAGGCGGATAATGAGACCTTGCTGCGAATGGGACAAAACGATGACAAACTTGCCCTATCGACCATACTGCAATATGAAAACCGTGAAAGATTCGATAGAGAGACTCAACTGAAAGTGGCGAAACAACTTGTGGACCTGGGTGATACCTCTGCTGGCTTAGAGCATTTGATTATAGCTAATTTGAGTGAGGTTACAGTAGACCCACAACGTGAAAAAGGTGTTTTTTATCTTAAACGGGCAATGGCATTAATTGAGTATGGGATGATACGGCATGATTTATCTAGTTTAGGTATTTTTTTAAGGTCAATTGTTGATTTCGGAAAAATGCCAGGGGGGATTGTTTTCACATCACTTACAGACAAGGATTTTGTGGAAATTCATCAAATGGCACAAGACTTTTATGAGCTCGTCAACTTTAGAAGAGCTGACAAAGGTTTGCCAAGATTAGATGAGTTGGATGAGTCAACAAAAATTTCGACTGTTAGGAATGCCATAGAGTTGTCAAGGCTATACGAAAAGCATGGAAACTTGTTGGATAGTCAATTATTCCCGGAAAGTTGGAAAAATACTTACATCAAAAAAACACCTTGCGTTCAAAGAAGAATCGCCATGCATCATTTCAGGATGGAGCGAGTACCCGCCATTCGAGAAGAAATAGCCCAATTAGAGAAAAGTTTAAATTAAAGAACAAATGGGGTTTAAGTGCCAGCTTGGATTTTTTCAGCAACCGATAAATAGGATTGGTTAAGTTTTATTAACTCGAACTCGGTACAAGACAAGCCTCTTGTTGAAGCTAAAAGACTAACGGTCACTGACCAAAAGTAGTATGAAAAAACGGAGAAACGTCTTACCAACAAAACACCAGTCAGCTAAGCTGACTGGTATTCTAAAAGGAAGCCTGAGCTAGCCGTTTTTTATTACCAGATTTTTACCCGATCTTCAGGGGCTAAATGCATGGCATCGCCTTCTTTCACATCAAATGCCTCGTAGAAAGCATCCACGTTGGGCGCAATACCATTCACACGGAATTCGCCTGGTGAATGTGGGTCACTGAGCAGTTGAGCACGCAAGGCATCTTCGCGTGATTTACTACGCCACACTTGAGCATACCCCATGAAGAATCGTTGTGAGCCTGTTAGGCCATCAATGACGTTGGCCTCATTACCCTGCAATGACATTTGGTAGGCTTTATAACCTATGGTCACACCAGCTAAGTCGCCAATGTTTTCACCCAAGGTTAAACTACCATTCACGTTTTGTCCTTCAATAGGTTTAAACTTATCGTATTGCGCAACCAGTTTTTTACCTAGCACGTCAAACGCAGCGCGATCTTCATCGGTCCACCAACTACGTAAATTCCCTTGGCCATCATATTTAGAACCTTGGTCGTCAAAACCGTGACCTATCTCATGGCCTATAACAGCGCCAATAGCTCCATAGTTGGCAGCATCGTCAGCATGCATATCAAAAAATGGTGCTTGTAAGAGTATAGGTAAAATAAAAGTAAGCGTCTCGGCAAAGACGTAAGATAGACCAAGTAAGTGCTGATGGTGCTTATGACACGCGTGCCTGTCATCAAGTAATAATGAAGAAAAAAGCCATGGCGACTATCCCACCACGCAAAAATGCGGGCTATTGGGAAGATGGGCATATCAGGAACGAGGCGGTGAAGGCGCTCAAGGCGTTTACGCTGGCACAATGGAAGAAAGATGTGGGCTATCATCAGCGTTCGCTATCGGAAACAGCGATGTACCGTTACAAAACCCTGATAGGCAATCGATTGAACTTCCGTTGTCATGATGCCCAAGTGGCAGAAATGTTAGTCGGGGTGAAGGCGTTGAACAAAATGCTTAGTCTAGGTATGCCTGTTCGCCGGGAAATCGAGAAAACCAAATATTGATATTTAAAACATGGGGTTAGGACATTTATTTGATCAACAACGCCGACATCTTCTATAACCTAGTATTTTACCTGCAAGTACCAAAGCACCTGCACGCCTTATACTGTTAATTCACTGTTGTCGACCAAAATAAAAAAAGCCAGCAAAAATGCTGGCCTTCTAATCAATTTTCAGTATGAATCTTTATTGCTCAGTATGATACTTTAATACTTAGTATGAAACTTTATTACTCTCCCACAAAAAAGGGGCTTGCGCCCCTTTATGTTATTCAACGGTTACGGATTTCGCTAAGTTACGCGGTTGATCCACATCAGTTCCTTTGATGATGGCGACGTAATACGACAGCAACTGCAGTGGGATGGTGTAAATAATCGGGGCGATGGCGGCTTCACAATGGGGTACATTGATGACTCGCATGGTCTTGTCGCTTTGGAAATGTGCATTTTTATCGGCGAACACGTACATGATGCCACCGCGCGCGCGCACTTCTTCTACGTTAGATTTCAGCTTTTCCAACAACTCGTTATTTGGCGCGACAACGATCACCGGCATTTCGTCGTCGATGAGTGCCAAAGGACCATGTTTCAGTTCACCTGAGGCATACGCTTCGGCGTGAATGTAGGAAATTTCTTTGAGCTTTAACGCCCCTTCCATGGCGATAGGGTATTGTTCCCCGCGACCTAAAAACAGACTGTGATGTTTGTCGGCAAATTCTTCCGCCAAGGCTTTAATACCCTTCGTTAAACTCAGGGTTTCTTCGAGTTTGGTGGGTAGGCTATGCAAGGCTTTGATAATGTTATCGTGATCTGTGTCACTCATGCCGTTGTGTTTGCCAAGGGCAAGGGTAAGCATGAGTAGGGCGGTTAACTGAGTCGTAAACGCCTTGGTTGAGGCCACGCCTATTTCTGCCCCGGCAAGGGTCATGAAAGCCATATCTGATTCACGCACTAGGGAAGAACCGGGCACATTACAAATGGATAAACTGGCGGTGTAACCTTGTGCTTTGGCTAGGCGTAGCGCGGCCAAAGTATCGGCGGTTTCGCCTGACTGAGAAATGGTAACAATCAAACTGTTGGGGTGCACAAAGGATTTGCGGTAGCGAAATTCTGAGGCGATTTCAACGTTACATGATACATTGGCGTATTGCTCTAACCAATAGCGCGCTGTCATGCCCGAGTGATAACTGGTGCCACAGGCGATGATTTGCACATGTTTTATACCGGCGAGAATGGCGTCGGTGTCGTGGCCAAAAATATTGGCACTGATGCCATGTTCTTGCAGTCGGCCACTTAAGGTATTACGCACCACGCTAGGTTGTTCATGGATTTCTTTGAGCATGTAATGGCGATAGCCTGCTTTGTCGCCTGCATCGTGTTCGATATCAGATTCATTCACTTCACGCTCAACAGCATGCCCTAACATGTCGTACACTTTGATGCTGGTGCGGGTGATCTCGGCAACGTCACCTTCTTCTAAAAACATAAAACGCCGAGTTACGGGTAACAGTGCCATTTGGTCTGACGCAATAAAGTTTTCGCCAATGCCTAAACCAATCACTAAGGGGCTGCCAGAGCGGGCCACGATCATGCGTTGTGGATCATGTTTGTCGATGATGACCGTGCCATAAGCACCATGAAATTTAGCCACCGCTCGCTGTACTGCTTTCAGCAAATCCTGACCTTGGTCGAGTTCCCAATGTACTTGGTGAGCAATGGTTTCAGTATCAGTGTCAGAGCTAAAACCATAACCTTTAGCGGTGAGTTCGCGGCGCAGTTGTTGGTAATTTTCAATAATCCCATTGTGAACAACGGCTACGCGTTCGGTGGAAAAATGTGGATGGGCATTGGCCTCGGTTACGCCACCATGCGTAGCCCAGCGGGTGTGGGCGATACCCGTAGTGCCTTTAACGGGCTCCTTTTGCAGGGCGTCGGCGAGTTCTTTTACTTTACCAATGCGGCGAGTACGGCTTAAGTTGCCCGCTTCGTCCATGAGGGCGATGCCGGCTGAGTCATAACCGCGATACTCTAAGCGTCTCAGGCCTTCGAGCAAAATTTCAACCACATTGCGCTCTGCAATTGCACCAACAATTCCACACATACCTTTACTCCGCTTTTAGTGTTGTGGCGCAGATCACCTGTACGCCATGTTGTTCAATATGTTGTTTTGCACTGGGGCTAATTAAATCGTCAGTGACTAACACTGAAATCGCCTGCCAAGGTAATTCAACATTGGGTATTTTACGTTGTAATTTTTCCGATTCGGCCATCACCACAACTTGTTGCGATACATCCGCCATGACTTTACTCAATTGTGTGAGTTCATTAAAGGTGGTGGTGCCATTTTCTAAGTCTAAACCGGCTGCCCCCACAAACGCTTGATCAAAGTTGTAGGCGCGCAACATCTTTTCCGCCATCTTACCTTGGAACGAGTGAGATTGTGCATCCCACGATCCTCCGGTCATTAGCACGGTGGGTTCATTTTCTTGCTCAAGCAGGGTGGTGGCAACGTGAATAGAGTTTGTCATGACCACTAGGCCTGTTTTTGTCGCGAGCAAGGGAAGCAAGGCAGACGTGGTACTACCGGCATCGATAATGATTCGGTTATGATCTTGAATCAAAGCAGCCGCGGCTTGCCCAATAGCTATCTTTCGATTCGAAAGTTTTTCACTGGAAAGTTCTGACGCATCTTGGCGTAATAACACCGCCCCACCGAATTTCCGTAGTAGCAAACCATTATTTTCTAACTCTGTCAGATCCTTGCGAATGGTGACCTCTGAGGTAGAAAATTGCTGAGCCAATGCGTCTACCATCACCTCGCCTGACTGTTGGAGCAGGTCGATAATGGTGCGACGACGCTGTTGGGTATTACGTTTTTGCATGTAGCTTTGCACAGCTCCACTATGACGCCAGAATCAAGTTGAACGACATTTTAAATAAAATCTTTCAAAATGCAATTTATATATTTCGAATTGGTTTCGAATTCTGTTTCAGATTATGTGGGTCGTTTAGTTGGGCGCTGCCAACCAGCGATGTTCCGTTGTTTGCCTCGGGCAATGGCAAGTTCTTCGTCTTGCACATCTTTGGTGATCGTGGAACCTGCACCCACGGTTGCATTTTTGCCGATTATCACTGGCGCAACCAAGGAACTGTTTGAACCAATAAAAGCACCGCTACCGATGATGGTTTTGGATTTGTTAACACCATCGTAGTTGCAGGTAATGGTACCCGCGCCAATATTGACTTTACTGCCTACGGTTGTGTCACCTAGATAAGTAAAGTGGTTGGCCTTAGCACCTTCACCCAAAATAGTATTTTTAAGTTCAACGAAGTTGCCGACTTTGGCATTTTTTTCAAGCACAGCACCGGGGCGTAAGCGCGCAAAAGGCCCAACCGTGCAGCCAGAGGCTACCTTGGCTTGTTCGACTATTGAGTTTGCTTCGATATTGGCATTGTCAGCAATCTCACAATCAATCAACAGGCAATTTGGGCCAATCTTAACATTTGAACCAATACTCACCGTGCCTTCAATAACAACATTGACATCGATAACAATGTCTTGCCCCACTACTAAGTCACCGCGTAAATCAAAACGTTGCGGGTCGAGTAAGCTAACACCTTTATTCATTAATTCAGTGGCTTGCTCTAACTGAAAAGCGCGTTCTAATCTGGCGAGTTGTACGCGGTTATTCACCCCTTCCACTTCAATGGCCGACCCTGGATGAGCAGCCTTAATGATTTTTCCTTCCTCTGCCGCCATGGCGATGACATCGGTGAGATAAAATTCACCCTGACTATTGTTATTTTTGAGTTTTGCCAACCATCTTTTTAAATCGGTGACACCCATAATCATGATGCCGGTATTGATTTCACGAATTTTTAGTTGTTCTGGGTTAGCATCTTTATGTTCAACAATCGCAGTGACTTGTTCCCCATGACGAATGATGCGGCCCATGCCACTGGGGTCATCAAGGTGCACGGTTAATAGTGCGAGGTCGGCGTGTTGTTTCACTTCAAGTAAAGCCCTTAAGGTACTGGCTTTAATCAAAGGCGCATCACCAACCAGAATCAATACGTCTTCACCATCGCTTAAAAAAGGTAGGGCTTGTTGCACCGCATGCCCAGTGCCAAGCTGTTCGGCCTGCAAACACCAGTTAAGCGTATTCTGGGAAAGTGCTGCTTGCAGTTGATCAGCGCCATGACCGTAGACAAGATTAATATTGTCTGCGCCCAAACTTTGCGCTGCAGAGATAATATGCTGCACCATAGGTTTGCCAGCGATGGGATGCAATACTTTGGGCAGGGTAGACTTCATTCTGGTACCTTTACCCGCAGCCAAAATCACCACTGAAAATGTCATAACTCTTCCTTTATTCGCTAATCAAAATGAACGTATCGTGTGAATTCCACGTACCAAGAAGGGAATAATGACCCAAGCGGGTGCAGCTTTGAAAGCATTTTTAACGCTTTCAAGAATTTTTATCCGTGTGCTAGTTTTCAAGGTAAGGCAAATATCTGTACCGTCACTGTGAAATATGTTGAAAGGTAATGAAAAACTGCTCGAAGAATAAATGAGATTAGTTAACAATGTAATGTACAAATCGAGCTTAAATTGGCATGACGACGTGGTATATTGAAGTGCTACACTAGTGTTTTCATTTACCTAGGTTCTCCCGCAGGGGACAAACAGGTACACTCCTCAGATAAAATTGGAATTAGTAACAAATTAAGCAAGGCAGCCAGTGAATATTTTTCGAACGTTACACCGAAGCATTCTTTTTCTTTTTGTGGTCGTTGTTATTTCAATTGTCACACTGGTGCATATCAGTATTTCGAAAATCGTGGCAGAACAAAGCCGAGCGCAACAACAATCTCATTCTCCTGCATTACAGCTCATCGTTGAAGAGTTGATGAAGCCCTTGCATATCTCGCAAACGTTGGTGAAAGCCAAAGAACTCACCCAAATTATGCAAACCACAACCATTGATGAAGAGAAGGTTTTCACCATGCTCAGACGTTTGCATGACGAATTTGACCTTAACTTTTTTATCGCCAGTGAGATTAGCCGCGTTCAGTACAATTCAAATGGTACAAAATTAGATTTAATTGAAGGCAGTGTTGACTGGTATTTTCGGTACAAAGCACAAAATGCTGATGCCATGGCCGATATTGGTCAGTGGCAAGACCCACAGTTTTATATCGACTTAAAAGTGTATGACGAAAACCACCAGTTCCTTGGCGTGTTTGGCGTGGGTAAAAGCTTAAAAAGTTTTACTGAGGTGTTTAATCAATACAAACAAACCTACGGTTATGACTTTATCTTTGTTGACCAAAACAAAGATATTACGCTCACCTCAGACACAGAATTATTGGTGCAAGGAGTAAAATTCAAAAACCTCAATGACTTAAGTTGGTACAGCGAATTAGGGGCTGAAAAACAACAAAAATTAAATAATTTGTTGCTGCCAATTGATGGCCAAGAATCGCTTATTGCGGAATTAAATATTCAACCATTTGATTGGACCTTGTATCTCATTACGCCGCTGCAATCTCGACAAACAGACATCAGTCGCGGTTTCATCATCAGTGTGGTTACGTTGTTAGTGGTGATCTTCGGTCTGTTTTTACTGATTTATAATCTGCTGTATTACTTCAAACGCGATATTCAAAAGATTAAGCAGATTGATATCCTCACTGAGCTACCCAATCGCAGCAACATTTCCCTAAAATTCGAAGAATTGATGTACGCCAAACAATCGGTGAGCTTGGTGCTAATCGACTTAGATAATTTTGCACCCATTAATGAAACTCATGGTCGTAAAGCCGGCGATATCGTGCTGCGCCAGGTTGCCCAGATGTTGCAAAACGAAGCGCGAGAAAACGACATTCTGGGGCGCTGGGCAGGAGGTGAATTCATCTTATTAATGCCTGATACTGGTCCTCACGAGGCCGCTGATTTTTGCCAGTTACTGTGCAATAAGCTAGCGGCGATGACCATTAGCACTGGCACAACCTCTATTCAATTGACCGGTAGCTTTGGTATTTCGTTTACGGCGATTTCTCGCAGTATGTCAGAAGTGATTTCTGCTGCTGATGACGCCCTGTTTACGGCAAAACGTGATGGTAGAAATTTAGTGCGTTTACAATTGATTGAGGATTAAACCACTTTTATTAAAGGGACTTTTTTGCGCCTTAAAAGGCCTGTTGTTAGCGCCACGCCAAGTAATATGAGGCTGGCACCCATTAACATGCTCATGGTCAGTGATTCATCCAAAAATACCATGCCCCACAACACACCAAACACTGGTACTAAATAAGCGACAGTAATGGCTTTGGTCACACCAACATTACTCATTAGTCGGAAGTACAAAATATACGCAAAAGCGGTGCACACCAGCCCGAGCAGCAGAACTTGCCACCAACTTTCATTGCTTGGCATCACGGATGGTAGGTAAAAGAAACTCAGGGGCAAGAGGGTGAGAAAGGCAAAACATTGACTGCCAGTGGCAATTGCTAAGGCATTGACGCCAGTCAAATAACGTTTTGCCGTGCAGGCAGCAATACCATATAAAAAGGTTGCCACTAAAGCCGCGATAACCGGCAGTATACTGTTTGCCATTTCCATATGTTGACGAGCAAAACTCAACACGATCACCCCACAGAAACCAATAAAAAGCCCAAACACCGCGAGTCTGGGCAAGGATTCTTTTAGCCATACAAAGGCAACAACTGCACTAAACATCGGTGCGGTAGCATTAAGTACCGATGAATAACCCGCACCCAAATGAAAGGTGCTATAACTGAAAAGGCAAAAAGGCACGGCGGTGTTGGTTAAGCCAACCACAAAGATCACACGCCAATGGGTGATGAGTAGCTGAAGTTTGTTTTGATAGAGGAGAAACGGAAGAAGCACCAAGGCGGCATTACCAGTGCGCAGTGTAATCAGTAAAATTGGCCCAAACTCTCCCGTGGTGGTGCGCATGAATAAAAATGACGCGCCCCAAATGGCAGACAATAAAACCAGTTCAAAAGCGTATTTGAGCGGCAAGCTGCCATCCTTCTAAAGTAAGTTAATCATACAAGCGCTACACAGGTTTTGTATTACTGATATTGTGCTTCATGCCTCAACAATTGCGCTTTAATGTCGACCCCCCAAGCATAACCTGTCAAGGAACCATTCGCACCAATCACGCGGTGGCATGGCACAACAATGGTAAAAGGATTGCGCCCATTTGCTGCGCCGACCGCTCTGACCGCCTTGGGTTTGTCGATAGCTAGAGCAATGTCACGGTAAGATCGTTTCTCGCCATACGGGATAGTGAGCAATGCTTGCCATACTGACTGTTGAAATTCAGTGCCGCTAGAATCCAAGCTTAAATCAAAGGTTCGGCGTTTACCCAAAAAATACTCTTCCAACTGTGTTTTAGCAGATGTTATGTATTTATTGGCAAATATGGGTAGTTGGTGTTCACTAACAAATTTTATTGAGGTCAAACCCGTGCAAGATGCACTGAAGGCGAGACAGCCTAAGGGACTGTCCCAGTAGTCTAAAAATTGTGTATTGTTCATGCGAGATTCCACAGTTGTAATGTGAGGTAACTTCGCCAGGGCGCTGCTAACTCTGGGTTGATCTGATATTGTTCAAGTTGTTTTTTGATTACCAAGTCTGTGTTTAACCACTCATCAGGGGCAGACAAACCACGCAATTTTGTATAACTAATTGTCCACGGTCCTATGCCTTTGATGGCCAACCAATCATCCACCGAAGCGTCTGGATGTTGCCAACACCACACAGCCAATGCGTGCAAACTTTGGCGTCTGCTCTGAGGTATTCTGAGGAAACTTAGGTCACTTTGCGCCACGCTTTGTGGTGTTGGAAATGTCAGACCAAGGGCGCTATCGTCGCTGAGTTCCTGAGTCAATTGTGTGATTAAATTTATGGCAGCAGTGACAGACACTTGTTGGCCCAGTATTGCTCGGCAACCGGCTTCAAAAACATCCCATACGCCGGGAACACGTAAGCCTTGTATAAGTTGGTGTTCAGCCAGTCCACTGGCGAGTAAGTTTGCGTTTATCTGCTGAATATCCGCGTTTAAATCCAGTACCCTTGCGATATTTCGCAAGAGCTTGGCAAGCTGAGTGACATCATCCAATGTTATCGCAATCTTAAAACACCCTTCGTGCTCATGAATTGTGGCTTTAAACCAAACAAGCTGACCATTGCACTGGACATATCGAGCATAGCTATCGGCTTCTACTTGCTCAACGCCAGCTATCGCCCGCTTGGCTAAAAAATCCCGAAGCGCTTGCCAAGCAAAAGGACGGCGATAGGGTAACGAAACACAAATTTGTTGTTCAACCTTATTCTGCCGACTACGAATTTGCACAGGACTGAGGCCTGTTACCTTTTTTAACTGAATTTGTAGGCGTCGCGCGCTGGCAAAACCACAACTTTGGGCAATTTGTTCCACTGATAAATTGCTATGATGAAGCAACTGTTTAGCAAACAGCAACTGATCAAACAATTGAAATTGTTTGGGGCTAATGCCCAGTTGGCGTTGAAAAAGATCGCGCAAATATCGTTCGCCAATCCCTAACTTATTGGCAATTTCTGTCACACTGAGTTCATGATGGGCATGCAGTAAATGACTGGCTCGTTTGACCGTTGTGTCGGTGCCTTGCCATAAATTGGAGGTGGGCGCACTATCCGGATGACAACGTAAACACGGACGATAACCGTGTTGCATAGCCTGTTGGGCAAACTGAAAATATTCGACATTCTTCTCTAATGGAGGGTTGGCAGGACATATTGGACGACAAAAAATTTTTGTTGTTTTCACCGCAACAAAAAAACTGCCATCGAAGCGCGGATCACGACTTAATCGGGCTTGGCGGAAACGCGATGTATCAAACATAAGGTAACACCGTAAACTTCACATTAGCCTATATTAAGGCAAATTTTGTTGATGAATGCGACGAAAACGGCGGTGATTGATGAAAGCTAAGGTGTGTCTTTTATTGGCAGAGTATTTCCGCTTAAAAGCCCTTGTTGTTATGATGCTCAACATCAGCACTAAACATTACCATATGCTACACACTAAGATGCACGACAAACCTAACAAAAAGGCAGTAAAACGCATGGAAAAATATTACGAATGACCCCCAGATACACCCGCATTAAAGTGTTGTTGTTTTTTGCACTAAGTTTGGCTTGGCCTGTTCTGGCAGATGAGTGGCTAGACGATTTTGCTTCAGCGATTAGTCACAAAGCGGCGGATAAAAATTTACCCGGGTATGCTTTTGCTTTTGTGGATAAAGATAAACCAGCACGCATATATCTTTATGGCAAAGAGAGCGCGCAAGGTGAAGCTGTCACCACCGCGTCGGTGTTCAGATTGGCCTCGGTATCAAAAACCTTTACTGCTATGTTAATGGCTAAATACGTTGCGCAACAACGTTTGACTTGGCAACAGCCAGTTTCGCAGATATTGCCTCGCTATTCATTGTCTAAAAAGGATAGTGAGCAATTACTTTTGCAGCATATCATTGGTCAATCGAGTGGTTATACACCCAATGCCTATGACAACCTTATTGAGGCGAACTATCCTGTAGATAAAGTACTGAGTATGCTGGCTGACCTGAATCCTCTGTGTGAGCCGGGTAAATGTTACACCTATCAAAATGCCTTATTTGCCGTTGTTGAAGAGTACTTTCAGCAACATCACAGTTCCTATGCTCAAGCTTTAAATCAGACATTGCTTAAACCCCTGAACATGCCCTACGCCAGCGTAGGTAAAACACGCTTACAAGAGGCGCAACATTGGGCTAAACCGCATGTGGCAATTGGTAAGAGTAAGTGGCGCAGTGTATCGGTAAAAGACGATTACTATCAGTATCCTGCAGCAGCGGGGGTGAATGCGAGTATTGAAGACATGGTACTTTGGTTAAGAGCGCTGCTGGGCGAAAATCCCGGGGTGATTGACCATCAACTGGTGGAGACTGTCACCACACCGATGACACCAAGTAAGCAGGAAATTTATCGAAAAGACTGGCGTCCGTATTTGCTCGATGCGCATTATGGTTTGGGTTGGCGTATCTATGACTTTAAGGGGCATACGCTCAATTATCATGGTGGCTGGGTGCAAGGTTATCGTGCTGACATTGCATTTTCACCAGAATATCAGGTGGGGTATGTGATGCTAATGAATGCTGAATCGAACTTAATTAATCAATTCAGTGCACAATTTTGGGCAAATTGTTTTAAACAGTTGGAACAGCAATCTGCTGCGCAACTTGGTCAGCCCTAAGCCAACTGTGGTGAGAAAACCATAACTCAATACGCTAGTTACTGAGTTATGGTTACAGAAAGAAGTGATTAGTCTGTGGTTTTCAGATAAGTATAACCCTTTAAACAGGCTTCATAGAAGTCAGTCCATTTTACCCCTTCACGTGGGTTCAAATGTCCCTTCGCAACATGTCCATCGATCATACGTTTGACACTTTGCGCCATCGCACCTGGGTTGTATTGCATGATAGACAATACATCTTCCACAGAAGACCCTTTAACTACTTCTTCAATATAAAAGTCTTCAGGATCGTCGTCATAGCTGAAAATATGCACTTCATTCAAACGCCCAAACAAGTTGTGCATATCACCCATTACATCCTGATACGCACCGGTCAAAAATAGTCCGAGGTAATAGTCTTCACCGGGTTTGAGTTCGTGCATGGGAATCACATCAGCAATACCATTTGCACTCACAAACTGATCAAGTTTGCCGTCGCTGTCACAGGTTATGTCAACCAGTGAGCAGTTGATCGATGGCTTTTCATCCATTCGTGTTAATGGAATGACCGGCAAAACTTGGTCGATGGCCCATGTATCTGCAGCAGACTGAAACACAGAGAAATTACACAGATACTGAGAGGACAAATCGTAGTCAAGCTCACGCATCTCTTCGGGAATGAAATCAACTTCGGTGAGTCGTTGCTGTAATTTAACCATGATTTGCCAGTACAAGGTCTCAATCATGCCCAATTCTTCCAACGAAATAACACGCAGTTTGAACGCAGTTAACGCTTGTTCCTTCCATTGCGATGCATCATTAAATATTTCTTGCAGATTGTTCTGTTTCTCAATCTCGATGGACAACTCACGCATATTGGTGAGTAAAATGTGCTCGTCTTCGATGGGCGACGTATCGATGCCCATGGCATTAGCTTTGATTTCACCCACTACTTGGGTAACCACGCAACTGTGATGTGCTGTTATTGCCCTGCCGCTCTCACTCACTAAGGTTGGATGTGGCACTTTTTCCAAATCACATACTTGTTTCATGCCAAATACGATGTCAGCGACGTATTCTTCCATGCTGTAGTTTCTGGATGAGTCACTGGTTGACTGAGAACCATCATAATCAATGCCTAGGCCGCCACCCACATCAACATATTGCAGCTTATAGCCCATGTTGTAGAGGTCGGCATAAATCATCGCACCTTCGGTAATGGCTTCCTTCACCGCACGGATGTCGGTCAACTGACTACCAATATGGAAGTGCAATAAGGTTAGGCATTCAGCCATATCGTGTTCTTTCAAATAGCGAGCAGCGCTGATAATTTCGCTGATAGTTAAGCCAAATTTTGCTCTATCCCCCCCTGAACCTTCCCACTTACCGCGGCCTTTGACCGTCATTTTTGACCGCACGCCAATCATTGGCTTGATGCCTAATTCTTTGGACGTTTTCACTAACAGCAAGAGCTCTGAATATTTTTCAATAACCACAATAAACTTGCGGCCTAGTTTGTTACCAAGTAGGGCCAAACGCATGAATTCTTTGTCTTTATAGCCGTTTAAGACAGTCAGTGATTCTTCATTGGTGTTGTAGGCCATGACCGTTAGCAGTTCTGCTTTTGATCCTGCCTCTAGACCGTAATTAAATGGTGCGCCAGCATCAACGATCTCTTCTACCACTTCACGCATTTGGTTTACTTTAATGGGGTAAACACCCATGTACTGCCCTTGATACTCAGCGTCTTGTACGGTTTTGCGGAAAATTTTATTTAATAGTTCCACTTGCGAGCGCAGGATATCGTGAAAACGCACCACAACTGGAAACTGGATACCCTCTTCCTTGATCTCTTCAAGTACGGTTTTGAAATCGATGCGAATGTCTTTATTCTGCAGATCTGGCGTGATGCTTAGATTGCCATTTTGGCCGATTTCGAAATACCCGGCACCCCAACGATTTACTCTGTAAAGATTCTCAGAGTCTTCAATCGTCCACTTATTCTTGTTGGCCATAGTTTTACGTCACCTTGAACCAGTCGTTAACAAAGTGCCGAATTATAGAGAACAAAGCATGACAGTGCTATGACCAGTGGCATTTAATCTGTGCATAGCCATGTAACAATTTTGAATAAGCATTAAATCAGGAGCAAAGAAGCCGAGCCTAAAAATACAAAAAAGCCAACAACATCGGTGACCGTGGTCAGGATAACTGAGCCAGCCAATGCGGGGTCGATACCGATGCGATCGAGAAATACCGGAATCGCGATACCAGCAAACGCGGCAACCAACATATTCAACACCAAGGAAAACCCTATGATCACCGATAGCCAAGGGTTGCTGAACCAAAAAGAGGTGATCACTGCCACAATAATTGCCCATAACAAGCCATTAAAAAAAGCAACCAAGACTTCTTTATTGCTTAAGGCTCTTAAATTGGATTTAGCTAATTGCCCAGTCGCTAAACCCCGAATCGTCAAGGTCAGAGTTTGACTGCCTGTAATACCGCCCATGCTCGCAACTATTGGCATGAGCACGGCAAGTGCAACCACCTGTGAAACTACTTGGTCAAACACCCCGATGACTATCGATGCCGCAAAGGCCGTAACTAAATTTATACCTAACCACACAGCGCGACGTCTTGCGCTGGTAAACACCGGAGCAAATAAATCTTCATCGCTAACGCGGCCCATATGCGAGACTTGGGCTTCATAGAATTCTTGGAAGACGTCGATGCCGTCTTTTATGGTGAACCGCCCAACCAGTCTGCCGTCTTTGGCGATAACTGGCAGCATGGAACGGCCACTACTTTTTACCGCCTCAGCGGCATCATATAAATCCATGTCAGCTGCTAATACCCGATCAGAAAACTCAGCAAGTTGCACCAAGCTAAGGGTGGTGTCGCTGTTGAATATCGCATTGATGTCTACTTGTCCCAAATAATGGTTAGCATCATCAACCACCAAGACGCTGTCAGTGTAGGGAGGCAGTGATTCTTGTTTTAACTCATTAAGTAAGTCGCCTACGTTAGCGGACTTATGTACCGTATAGACGTCATGATTGATATAACGACCCAATTGGTCGTCGTCATAATTTAGCGCTTCTTCAATTAATCCAGACTCCTCTGGATTCAGCTTTTTAATGATGCCTTTGGCGACACGATTAGGCAAAACATCCAATATTTCGACTAAATGCTCAGCACTACTATTCAGGGCTAAGTCTTCAAGATTTTGGGTACTTAAAAGAGAGATGAGCTGCTCACGCGAGTCATCACGCATGGCCGCCAAAATGGGAGACTTTTTGTCTTCACTGAGGGTTTCCCACAGTTCAAAACGCAAATCTTTGGGTAGGCCCTCAAAAATAAATGCCCAATCTTCTGGTGAAAAATCCCTCGCAATTATCGGAACCGCAATGTCACCGCTTTTGAGTGCATCCAATGTCCATAAAAAGGCGTTTTCACGTTGCTCTTGGCTTACCATAGAAGCGCTCCATTACTGCTGGCTCTCGATTTTACGACATTTAGCCAACATTTAGCTATATAATGCCGGCCAAATCACCTTTTTACCGAATATAAGTGGTATTCGGCGGAGAATTATTATGCGTATCGCTATTTTGTCACGAAATGCCAAGTTGTACTCAACTCAACGTTTGAAAGAAGCGGGTGAGTTGCGAGGACACGAAGTGGACATCGTCGATACTATGCACTGTTACATGGATATTACGAGTAGCCGCCCATCGGTGCGCTATAAAGGAGAACCGCTGCCTAAATATGACGCAGTTATCCCAAGAATCGGTTCATCAGTCACCTTTTATGGCACATCGGTTGTGCGCCAATTTGAGATGATGGGGACGTTCTCCATCAATGAGTCAGTGGCCATTAGCCGCTCTCGCGACAAACTCCGTTCGTTGCAGTTGTTATCGCGCAAAGGCATTGGTTTACCCAGGACTGGTTTTGCTAATCATCCCGATCGAATCGATGATTTAATCAAGAATGTAGGTGGTGCTCCTGTGGTGATAAAACTGCTAGAGGGGACTCAAGGTATAGGGGTGGTTTTAGCAGAAACTCAAAAAACAGCAGAAGCAATTATCGAAGCTTTTATGGACTTGAATGCCAACATCCTCGTGCAAGAATATATAAAAGAAGCGGGTGGCGCGGACATTCGTTGTTTTGTTGTGGGTGGCAAGGTAGTGGCGGCGATGAAACGACAAGCCAGTGATGGCGAATTCCGCTCCAATTTGCATCGGGGTGGCACAGCCAGCTTAGTGCGTTTGTCACCCGCAGAACGCAAAACCGCCATAAATGCCGCAAAAACCATGGGGCTGAACATGAGCGGCGTCGATATTCTGCGGTCTAACAATGGTCCAGTTGTGATGGAGGTCAACTCATCGCCTGGCCTAGAGGGAATCGAAAAAGCTACGGGCAAAGATGTGGCGTCTATGATCATTCAATTCATTGAAGAAAATGCGCAACCGCATAAAAATAAAACGGTAGGGAAGGGCTAAGGTGGCGATAGAAAAACTTGAAATTGCTGGCGTAAGTATTAGGCCTGGAGAAACCAAGCAAATTCAGCTACCGACACCCAGGTTATTTACTGATACCAAGCTACCTATTCCAGTTCATGTGCAGCGTGGTAGACGAGCTGGCCCAACATTATTTGTTAGTGCAGCCATTCACGGTGATGAACTCAACGGCATCGAAATTGTTGCTAGATTGCTGAAAAGTAAAGCAATAAAAAATTTGCGCGGCACCTTAATCGCTGTGCCAATGGTGAATGTGTACGGTGTGTTAAATCAGAGCCGCTATTTGCCTGACAGACGAGACTTAAATCGTTCTTTTCCAGGCTCGGCAAAAGGTTCACTGGCAGGGCGTATTGCCAATCTTTTTATCACAGAAATTGTCGCCAAATGCCAATACGGCATCGACTTGCATACTGGTGCGATACATCGCAGTAACTTGCCGCAGATCCGCGGCAATTTAGATGATGAGACAACCTTGCGCATGGCTAAATCCTTTGGCTTACCTGTGTTATTAAATACCGATTTACGTGAGGGATCGTTGCGTCAATGTGCCGCTGAAATGGGCGTCAGTGTGCTGCTTTACGAAGCAGGAGAAGCCTTGCGTTATGATGAATTGTCGATAAGGGCTGGGGTCAAAGGCGTTATTAATGTCATGCGCGAAATAGGCATGTTGAATAAAAGAAAGGTGACCAAAGAACACGACATTAAACCATTGGTTGCCAGACAAAGTGGTTGGGTAAGAGCGAGTGAGAGCGGGTTAGTGAGTCATGTTAGTCAGCTGGGTGATCATGTGCAAAAGGGAGAATTGTTGGCAAAAATTTCAGACCCTTATGGCAACGAACTGAGCCGCATTACCGCGCCTGAAGAGGGTGTGGTGATTGGCAAACAGAACATTCCGTTGGCGCAAGCTGGCGAAGCGATGTATCACATCGCCTACTTTAAAAAACCGGACTCAGTCGCTATTGGACTGGAATTATTGCAAGATAACTTGGATTTGGCTGATCAGTCGATAGTGTTATAAATAACCGAAGAGGTGAATAATGAACACCCTAGACAATAAACATATTGTTGGTTCCTTAGAGCTGTGTGATCTACCAGAGCTCAGCATCACAGACCTAAACGTGCGGGTTGACACAGGGGCAACTACCTCTTCTTTACACGTTGACAACATTGAAGATTTTGAGCGAGACGGTGAACCGTGGGTCAGTTTTGATATTCACCCCGACATTCACCAGGTGAGCAAAATAGTGCGGCGAGAAGCCAAAATTGAAGATGTGCGCAAAGTTAAGAGTTCAACTGCCACACGCGAAAAACGTTACGTTATTACCACAACCATAGTGATGGCCAAAATGAGTTGGTCGATTCAGCTGACTTTAACCGATCGATCGGAAATGAACTATTTAATGCTGTTAGGCAGAGAAGCGATGCAAGGGCGTCTTATTGTCGACCCAGAACATGAGTATTTATTGACTAAAAATCAGTAAGTAATTTTAGCGGTAAATGAGGGCTAGTTAATATGCAAAAAGAAGGTGAGTTGAGTGCTTTAAAAGAGGACTCACAACATAGTTTTGAACTGCGCTATCAAGTGATAGAAGACTATGCAGATGTCAAAGAATTAATGGACGTGGTGTATGAAAAGGTTGGCGGTGCATGGCCATTAAAAAAATACAAAGCCATGTTGACCATGTTCCCCAAAGGCCAAATCTGTATCGAAGATAAGGGCAAAGTGATTGCTGCAGCATTTTCGGTCATCGTGGATTATGACAAATTCGGTGACAAACATACCTATGATGAAATAACCGGTGACGCCTATTTATCGACCCATGACCCCAAAGGGGATGTACTGTACGGTGTTGATGTGTTTGTTTCTCCTGAATATCGAGGTTTACGTTTAGGGCGCCGTTTGTATGAAGCGCGTAGAGAATTGTGTAAAAACCTCAACTTGAAATCCATTATGGCTGGTGGTCGCATTCCAAACTATCGCAAACATGCGTCGGAAATGTCGCCGTATGAATACATCGAGGCGGTAAAATCTAAAGATTTATTTGACCCAATTCTAACATTCCAACTGTCTAACGGTTTTGAAGTAAAACAAATTCTCAAAGCCTATTTACCGCAAGACAAGGAATCAATGGGTTATGCCACACTGCTTCAATGGCACAACATTTATTATGATCCTGACGAACATAAACTGTTTGGTGGCCATCGCAATACTGCACGGATTGGTTGCGTTCAATGGCAAATGCGTTATTTCGAAGATGTGCCAGCATTGCTGCAACAAGCCGAATATTTTGTGGATGCCTTGTCAGACTATAAGTGCGATGTGGCATTGTTCCCTGAATTTTTTAATGCGCCATTGATGGGCATAAAACCAGCCGATTCATCCATTGATGCCATTTGGAATTTAGCCACCTACACCGATGAAATATTAACGGAAATGTCGCGTTTAGCGGTGTCTTATAATATCAATATCATTGCTGGTTCAATGCCTGTGGTGGAAGAAGACGAGTTATACAATATTAGTTATTTGTGCCATCGAAATGGGCAGATTGAAAGCCAGTACAAACTGCATCCCACGCCCCACGAAAAACGCGATTGGATTATGCGCGGTGGTAACAAGCTACAAGCCTTTGATACTGACTTTGGCAAAATTGGCATTTTGATTTGTTACGACGTGGAATTTCCGGAACTGGGTCGCCTGTTATCTGAACAAGATATAAAAGTATTGTTTGTGCCATTTTGGACAGATACCAAAAACGGTTATCTGCGTGTGCGTCGATGTGCTCAAGCAAGAGCTATCGAAAATGAGTGTTATGTGGCTATAGCGGGTAGTGTCGGCAACTTGCCAAAAGTGGATAATGTAGACATTCAATACGGGCAGTCTGCCGTGTTTTCGCCTTCTGATTTTGCTTTTCCACATGATGCCATTGTGTCTGAAACCACACCCAATACCGAAATGACATTGATTGTAGATTTGGATTTTGACAAGCTGACCCAGCTCGAAAATGAGGGTTCAGTGAGAAATTACTTAGATCGCCGTAGAGACCTTTATAGAGTAGAGTGGATAGGTAGTTAGTAAATGCTTACATCCTTTATTATGCACTAATAACAAAGCCCGCATTTAGCGGGCTTTGTTTTTTGTGTAATTTGATATGGCAAAACTAGTTTTAAAATATCTAATATTTTTGTGCTAAAAGCATATTTAATTACTCTTGTACTGAAAGACTTCGTCAATGGATTGCCCAAAAATTTCAGCTATTTTGAAGGCCAATTCTAATGTTGGTGAATACTTACATTTTTCAATTGCCATGATGGTTTGTCGTGTCACCCCAACCAATTCTGCCAGTTCTTGTTGTGTCATTTCATCGGCAAAAAACCGCAGTTCTCTGATTTTATTGCTGATCGCCAGGTCACTCATTTCTAATTAACCCCAATCCTGTTTAAGAAATTGAACTAAATGCCTGTTCCAAGATCCGATCTTTCGACCAAGAAAGTGGGAACCAACAGAGGAACAGGCATGAAGAACCTAGTCGAATTATTTTGTGATGTCGA